>Ga0180434_10004399_pt1 | contig 17173 bp, 25 predicted proteins | sample SS_ome_7_FD_132453 | JGI IMG/M metagenome (GOLD analysis project Ga0180434, IMG submission 132453) | Hypersaline lake sediment archaeal communities from the Salton Sea, California, USA - SS_1_D_2 metaG | ecosystem: Environmental > Aquatic > Non-marine Saline and Alkaline > Hypersaline >...
AGGATGGAATGTGACTACCACGGATATAAGTTTACTGTTCAGTCACAACCGACCGGCTATTATGTGCGTGACAAAACTGGGTGGCGGTTTTTTAAGGCCAATGCTGACTTGCGCAAGAAGATCAAGGCTATCACCATCCTTCGCGATAGCGAATTGGCCAAGGCGGCCAATGACAGAAAAACAAACCAGAAGAAATCCGAAGATATTCGCCAATTGCTGACTTCAGCAGCAAAAGAAGTTCGCGGCAATGTTTGGATTTTTGATAAAACTATGGTCACCCTTGAAGAGTCTACATTCAGATTTATTATTCATCATTCTCCTCCTGGAGACAATGCTGCAGGATGCGCCACAACAACTTCGCCACTCAAACCGATGAATGCGCTTAACAGATTGGTCAATTACGAACCCGAATGGTTCAAGTTACACCACGAAGAAATTGATGACTCTTATATCAGACGAGCAGTAGGCAGATGTCTAAAAAGTAGAGAGGAGAGAAAAGAGGGGATACGAGAGATAATTGCTATCTTCAATAAGATTGGCAAAAAACAGCGTCCCGCATATCGGTCCAGTGGGCGCAAGGTGCCGATTGGTTGGACTATTGGCAAGCATTGTATCCCCGTGGCCATAGATCCATACATGTTTAAAGTCCTTGTCGACGGCGAATGGATGGTCCCATTCCAGGCACTGGATAAAATTGGATCGAAAGATCCATCGATCGCCAAAAAACTAGCAAACCCCCGTCTGTGGAGTAACCCACGATGACACGGCAAGAAAAAATCAAAGCCATTGAAGAATGGCAAAATAGCGGCGAAATGCATCCGCTTACCTGCATCAAGTCTGCGCATGGTCCTCTGACACCAGTCGAGAAAGGAGACGACGGCATCGTTCTGCTCTGCCCACAGTGTGGGTATTTCCAGGAATGGGTGCCTGACGTTGTATTTAAAAAATGGACTTCAAAGAAGCACGAATAATCGAAGATTACGCTCTCAATATCGCGCACAGGGAAGCGCGGCGGCATTTTGGGACGCACCCTGTGACCTCTGGTACCATACAACAAACACTCTATGCCGAAAGACGGCGGAAAGAAATATATGAACATTATAGCCCATCAAAAGAGATCAGCAAGTGGAAAGTCACGCTTGTAATAAAAAACAAATGGTATTCGTTTGTTAGCACCATAGAGTTCGACTTCCCACGCCTTATGCTGAGGATTATGATACCAGATTCATATTACAATCCCGTTCAGGAATATAGCCAGAGCATTGATGCCGCCGACCCTCGATCGAAAAGGGAGATTGAGAAATTCTTTGCAGAAACATTCAAGACTGTTAAGAAAGATCTAAAGATTAGAAAGTATAAGTATTTGTTGAGCACAGACGATGAATAATGAGCGAAGCCGACGATGGAAGCCTATTAAAGAAAAAATCGAAACTGCTCTGCGAGACGGAGTATACGACAACATCACCCATCTAGCAGATGCTATTGGGCTGCCAATCCCCACTGTTCGCCAATGGGCGACAACAACCACCATCCCAACCCTCAAAAACATCCTAGTGATGGAAAAGTTTTTTGGCATCGTGCCAGGTCGAGAAGAACGAGTTAATAATATAACCAAACTATTAGGACCATCGCGGCATTCGCGTGAATCAATTTCACGAAAAGCCAATCTAATCGCAGAACATTTAGAAATCTCTTTATCGTTGATGAAGTGGTTCATATTGGACGCCACCGAAGAAGAAAGGGATATATTGCGCCACACGCTCGGTACTGACTTGTCTTATGAGGCATTCAACATTACCAGAGTGCTGCTAACAGAGGCGCATTTTGACAAACTGGTTAAAGGAGACGGCGATGGGTCGTAAAGTCGAAATCGGATTTAGCGCTGGGAATATTATTTGGTATCTCGCCCAGGATTATGGCACTATCCCCGAGGTGATCGATCAGTTCGTACAAAACTTGCTCGACGCCAAAGCCAGCGAAGCGATCATCTTCGTGAATCTGAAGAGCAAGTCTATCGAAGCCTACGACAATGGTAAGGGGGCCAGCGAAAAGGAATTCGAGAAGAATGTGAAGAAGATTGGCAAGTCCAGCAAGGGTGAGGGAGACGTTGGTGAAAAGGGTGTGGGCAAGCTAGCCAGCATCGGAATTATGGGCAAGGGCGGAGAGTACAAGCTGACGACACGTCCGAAGTCTCGTTCCAGAGCTACTCACCCTTTCTTTACAGCCACCCTTAAATATGATCATCTGCGCGATAACGATCAAGTCAATTTCAATTTCCAGCCTCATCCTCCCAACTTTTCATTTAAGGGCCATAAAACGCCCGATGGCAGAGACGTCAGTCGCTACACAACGCGAGTCAGGACCACGTGTATCGAAGCTACTGCCCTATCGCAGATTTCCAAAGATCCTGACGCTCTCAAGAACATTTGTGAAGAGATTGGCGGTCAGTACGCTGCCAAACTCAAGAAACTCAATACGAAGATCTCCGTTGCAATCTTGGGTGGCAAGAGCGACGGCATCATGGAGGTGCGCCCGCAGGAATTCCGTGGTCGACGCGAAGACCCTGTTACAATTGAGACTAAGAGCGGCCCAGTCCGATTTGAAATGTGGACTACCACCAAAAAAGAACCCAAACCGCGCATTTCTGTCAGACACCAGGGAGTGTACGACTTGAGTCTTCGCGGCATTCAGGATGTTTGGAACGACCACCGCGAGGTCTTTGGGAGTGGATATATCCAAGGCTATATCCACCTCAATTTCTGCGAAACCAACACAAAGCGCACGAATTTTGTCTGGTCTGACGAGCGTCAAGACTTCATGGAAGCAGTTGAGGATTTCGTCACAAACTACGCTGCGGCGCTGATTAAGGACCTCAAAAAAGAGCAACGACTCTACCGTATCCAGGAAAGTATGCAGAATGCAATGGCCATTCTCGACAAGTTTATTCGCGACAACCCCGGCGTTTTGAGTGATAGCCTCAGAGGGGCCATCAGCACAGGTCACAGCCCCAAGAAAGGAAAGAAAACAGAGGAAAAGCTGCTAGGACCGCGTCGTCGAAGGAAAAGTGGCGGTCCGCCGATTTCGGTGGTGCCAAAGCTTTCTGGCAAAGAGAAAAAAGGCATGAAACACAACAGCGCCCAGTCCAGAAAGGGGCGCAAACGCACTGTTGTGAAGGGAGAGAGTGGTCTTCTTATTCTACATAGCGAGCCTGACCCACTAGAGGAAGACATCAATTGGACATACAGACTTAAGCTGGATGAAGGTTCCATCCTCATCAACATCAGCCATAAACTGTTCAAAATTCACAGCGACAAAAGTGTTGCATCGATGGATGCTTATATTCTTGAGCTGACCAGGGCCGCTCTAACGGAAGCAAAGATCATTGACGAAAGAGGGCCTATCGCGGCTGAGGGGTGGAGGCAATACTACGAGTCATACCATGTTCGCCACGTAGACGTCACCATTAAATAGGAGCACAGAATGGGCGAAATCGCCGACGACATTACAGATGGGTGCTGTTGCGGCCAATGCGGTGTTTATTTCGAGGATGCTCATGGATACCCCGTCTACTGTAAGAACTGCTGGAGGCACGCAACCAAAGAAGAAAAGAAAGGCTATCAGAAGGCGCACCTCAAAGAGATCTCCTGACGTGCTGGTAGAGCACCCGATGCATATCTATGAATGCAAGGAATGCTCTACCAGCTTTGTGGCTGTATGGGTGAACCGCAGCCATCATTTTGGGATCGAAGTCTCACACCGAGAGCCGCCACGGTTTTGCCCATATTGCGGGGCACCCTTAAAAGAAAAGATTCGATTTGAAACTGGAGGAGAACGTGGATAAACATCTAAAAAGGCTCGAAAATCTTGCCGACGAGATTCTAGACGACCTGGACGACAAAAAGGTGAGCATCTTCGAGACCGCACCACCCATCGAAAAAGCCAAAGTATACTGCATGATATTGCAAACAATAATCAAAATTAAAAAAGAAGGATTCGGACAACGGACAATCAACGGATGAAGCTAACCGCATTAGTTGAGAATACTTGGACATTAGGGCCAAAATCTTATAGTAGGATTTCTATCCCCCGACCAGGATTTTGGGCCGATAATGCACCAGCGCAATATAAAGACTACAAATTTACTGATCCGAGGATTCCGAAGGATGTGATTCTCAGAGTTGCGAAGAAGCACCCGAATGGCTTGCAGGGAAGTCGCAGCGCAATACAATCGCTGATAAATATGGGGTCTGCCAAAGGCGCTTCAATGAGGAGGCTTAGGCAGATTGGCAAGTGGATTTCAGCCGCAATTAAGAAAAACGATTGATGTCACGATCATACAAGAAAAACCCAGCAGGCCCAATCACGTGTGCCACCAGCGAAAAAGAAGAAAAGCGAATCGCCAATCGTCGCTTACGCAGGCGTGTTCAACAAGCGCTTTTCCACAAAAAAGAAGTTATGCCAATAATGAAGGAAATTGAAAACAATTGGAACTGGCCCAAGGATGGGAAATGCTGGTGGGGCTGGGAGTATTTAAAAAATCAAACTTGGCGTAGATCGGTATTACAAAAGTAGGAGATGTGAATGGCCAGAAAGAAAGAAACTATTGGGACCATTTACGGTATTGTTTCTGGAGCAGCAGGAGGAGCAGCTCTAGGAGCGCGGATCGGAATCGTAGCCGGGCCACTTGGTGGCATGGCGGGCACAGTACCAGGCGCAATCATCGGAGGATTGATTGGCGGCCTAACTGGAAACAAAGTCGGGTCAGAGTTGGACCGTTCAAAAGGAAAAACTAGAAAGTACACCATATAACCTCTTTTCACCCCATGTTCCTCCATGGTGTGACTCCTTTCCCGAGAGCCGGGGGCAACCCCGGCTCTTCTTATATAATTGTCAGAAATACGAGGTGTTTGTAAATTGCCACCATGAGTCACGGAGTTGTTCATATAACCGATGCAGACATATTTGTATGCGTAGATTGCGAGAAAGTAGTCGATGAAGCCCATGGGACTATTGCAAGAAAAACAACCAGGGGCACTAAAAATGGCGTTTATATTGATCGCAAACCCGTCGTAAAATATTTTATTGATGAGATACGACATAAATGTGTTCGTTCATTCAAATCAATCATTTGGAATTACAAGACCGGCAAATTATTTTATAAGTTTTCAACACATAGCAGCATTGTTTATAACCGTCTTAAAAAACGTCTCTACCGCGTCTGGCGTGCAAAAAAGAGAGGTCGCAGGTGGCGGGTTATAGACGTTACTTACTCACCTTGGGGTCGCTTCTCACCGGAAGAATTTGGCATCTCGCATGAATATATCGCTGCTAGAGGTAATGGCCGATTAGAAAACTTCTTTAATTTGATAGGTACTTGGAACCGAGATTTAGCCACACGACTCAAGGGAGATGATTCTTTTAGCCAATTCGACATTAACCAGCGGCATATTGAGATAATCACAACCCAACAAACTCCTGTAGCGGAGGCTATCGCAAGAATGGTAGCAAGCGGTTGGACTTCCGTTGGGATTAATGCAATAATGGGCGAAGCTGGCATTCATGTCGCCGCCTACAAGAGCTACGCGTACTCATCAGAAGACACCAAGATGAAAATCAGTGGCAATGAGCGCCAAAGGGGAAAGATAGTTGGACGCGTGCTGTCAGATTCTGGAAGTGGCGGCATTAGTGATGTTTACGATGCTCTGGGATGGAAGATGGGCAAACTATCATATAAACGCTTAGAACGTGGCGATTGGTCGCATCTAATAGCCTATTCAGATAATCAAATAAAGGAGCGTAGGTATGGAGACCCTGAACTACGGAGATACTTCGTGAGATTCTTGCGAGAAAATAGAAGCGATATTGTGATAAAGCAAGATAAAACACGAAATTCAATCAGACTTGTATGCAACGAAGTCTACTATGCCATCATACCAGCAGCCGAAGAAATCGTAGCGTTGCGCGATGACGGGGCAGAGATAAGTATTAGTGTGGCCGACCCGAAATCATTTGACACCGTTTTGGCTTTCATCAAATGAAACCCAAACCAAATAAATACAAGATTACAGAAAAACATGATCTTACAGTTGCGGCATGCACGATTTATCCTGCACTTATCAACAAAGGGCTTGTATTTGTCATGGCGGATCCAATCCATGGATCTGAAAACATTCTGCAGCCTTATTGGATCAGGTGTGTCGAAAACACGAAAAAACCACGCCCAGAATTCGTCAGTAAGGCCAGTTTCCCAGACTCCCGAATGTGTATTGCTATAAGTGGCCCTGTTCATAAGAAATCTCACCATCGCAAATTTATACTCATCAACACTGAGGAGGATCGCGTTTGGTACATAAAGCGTACTAAGACCAATTCATTCCGCAGCAATGCCTATAAGGAAATGAGGCCCTATAAGGAGATTGCGTACGGGAAACTCAGGAGGGCTTTAGTTGGTGAATGCATCACAATCTTCTATAGATGGTTTAGCGAACAGTTCCACTAGTCGAAAATACAATGTGGAATGCACAGTTAAATGCCCGAGATGCAAGAAAATCTGGAAGTTTAAATCTACCAGAATATTAATCCCGCCTAAATACAAATATTGCAAACGATGCGAAGCTATAGCCACGAATATTGGTGGCTATGAAGGCAGAGGAGTTCACCGAGGTAAGGGCGGTCGTCCTCCAGCTACATTAAGGCCACAGCGAGAGCCATAGTTCCCGCAAAGCCATAAAGCTCCTAGAATTTGGGCAAAGGAGCAAGATATGGATTTCTCGGCAATAGACGCTATCGAAGAGGCCTTAAGCCCGATTAAACGGACCAGGCTAGTACATCTTGATAATAAAAACATTATAATCCTGTTGACACCCATGGGTAGCCTTGTTGGATTGAATGTCCGCATAGCAGGTGCCAAAGTAAAGATTGTTTTGCCAGATTCTTTGGCATATCCTGCTGGCCACAAGAGCAAAATATTTGACCTGCATAATCCAGACGCTCTTCCGACATTAGCGACATATATCGAGGATTTATCACAGATTAGCATTTGCTTTGATTCTACAGACAGGAAAGTAATCATTGATGCGTTTGCTGAAAGGTTGCCGATGGTCTGGCAGGATGGGTCTGAAGAAATCAAGAAAGGCAGAAATATAGATATCGTACTTGACGAGATGAAAACTGGCCATGTTCTGAGGGTGCTGAAGAGATGCGGCTATGATGTTGAATCATGGCTGAGTGAGTTTGAGGAATTTCACAATGATGATTAATCCGGCATATATTACCACGAATATGCAAGATCTGCGCCTCAAGCAGAACAATGGCCTGTGGTATCTTGAGATGGGCGATTCTCTCTTCCACGTAGGGGCCGAGTTCAAGGAATCACTCTATAAGACCCTGAATATCAGCCGGAAGACCACAGGGAAAATCCCGCTGGATGAAATCTTTGAAGCCGCGAAGAGGCACAACAGCGACCCCGTAAAGGTGTATATCAACAAAGCCCTCGCGTTGGCCGTCTCTTTGCTGAAGCCAACCGTACGGCCCATTGACCCTACTCAGGCTTCTGAGCTTTTCGAGGGTACTTCGGAGGCCTCCGAGATGCACCAGACGGAGCTGCAAACCGAATTTTACGTTCGTAATCCGAATATTATTACCGTATTTGACTCGAAGCATGGCAGGTACCGCGCTGGTGGGTTTGTGCAGATCCGGCACGATCGGGGTACTAGTATCAAGATCGTGCCAATTTTGGAGCACACCTCTTCTGGACAGTGTGCGATTATCAACAATAAGGTATTGTGCCTGTTCGTGCCAATCAGAAAGGACGCCAACCGAACTTTTGCAGACTTGAAAGACGCCGTCAAGTCAGTGGCAACCTCTCGGAAGCCCGAATTCCGGGACATCCTGGTCGATAGGATCAAAGAAAGCCGAAATACCGTTGCGTCTGTTGCTGAATGCGTTCATGTAGCGTCCACACTTTCAGAAATTGCTCCGGAGAGGGCAAAATTGCTCAAGTTAGACAGAGTATTTGATCATTATGGAATGGCGGCTCCTGACGAGAAAAGCGAAAAGTGGCTTGCTATGAACCCTTCCCATGCAGACAGGCTGCAGCTATTCCACCTGCTAGTTGATACTAAGACGGATGACCCCAATTTCCGCGAGAAGGCTGGCAGTTTTCTCTTCGACACTGGCGACCTTGAAGGCACCGACGTGATGAGGTTATGGGGAAAGACGCGCAGGGCCGCCCCAAGGACCGAATTTGACAGCGATATCGTTAGCGATTTCGAGACAGAGCTGGAATCCACCGAGATTTACGATGACGACGATATCGCTTCTGATTTTGGAGATTAAAGATGATCTTCGTATATAGTGATTTGCACCTATACCATAAGAATATTGGGTTCTAGGCCAGACGAGGGACACCGCAAACGGCGCAATATTAGGAGAGAGATATGAAAATTAGAAATGGGTTTGTCAGCAACAGCAGTTCATCGTCGTTCTTGCTTCTCACGACAGTCGAGAATTATGAGCGCGTCAAAGCCAACCTAACCAAATTCCAGGTGGCAGTGGCAGAGAAGATGAAATCAGAGGTGAAGGCTTTCGGGCGCAACCTGGTTTCGTTTGAAACCTGGACCAGCCACAGTTATAGCTGGACTGAGGATTTCTGCGTAGAAGGGGACTTCGACGAAGATCAGGACGTTTGGGAAGCTTTCGACGCTTTCGTAACAGAAGTGAAGAAGGGCACAGAGGGCGAATTCTACACCAAGAGCATCGAAACAGGCTAGCTGAGCAGTTGAATAATACTAACTATTAAGCCAGCCGCACCGAAGAGAAAGGCCAATGCAATAGAGATAACAGTGGTGGTCTTGCCAAAGGATCGCTGCGTCTTCTCGGCTTCTTCCTTGCGTCTTTGTTTTTCCGTTTGTACCCAGTCTTCTAAATCCTTCATCCTCGACTCATAGCTAACACCATCGCCGGGTATGTGTAGCCTCTCTTCAATATTAGCTACACGGCCATTTAGCGTGCGATAAGATTCGCTGCTGGTTTTGGTGCCATTGGCTACGCCACCAGCTTTAAATATTTTATCATATAAATCTTTATGCTGTTTGGTCAGGTCTTCAATTTCTTTGGTGCAATATCCGAGTTTTACGTCTACAGCTCTTTCCCATCCCTTGATACACTTATCCCTTTGCTCTTCCAGCAGTCGCCGGACTACAACTTCTGCGCTTACTGGGATCATCTCGGTTGGACGTCTCCTCGATGTTCTCTTCTGAGTTTGTAGATAATTCTTCATCTCCTTCAGCATCCCCGTCAGCTCCAGGTACAATCTGTCGTCCATTTCCATTGTTATGCCACTCCAGAAGCTCACGAACTTGTGCTAGGAGATCAAGAAGTTTTTCGTCCATTTGTAGGCCCCTCAGGACGGAAGGTCTATGGGATTACCATCAACGCGGATTTCTTTTATATTATCTCTATCGAAAAAATCCATAGAGATGTTGGTAAAAACACGGAAAAACTCGTAGTACCAGTTGTAGTCAGTTGCGTCGATGACCGTGAGCGTATCGTCGACAAAAGTGATTTCGAGTCTACGTGTCTCTGTTACCAGTATATTCAGCATACTTTATTTTTGCTGAGATTGCTTTTCGACGCCTGGATGCGATATGCATGCTGCCACGGGCTTACATGGAAGCCATGTCTTTGCGTGATGGTTTCGTGGGCTGTTTATCCAAGTCCAGCTGTCCGGCTCATGTCGATATAATATTTTACCGCAGAAATAACATTTAATACGAGATTTATTACTTTTACCCATTTCTGCCCCCTATTTTCCAGCACCGCTTTCATCTACCAATTTTGATAGGCATTTTTTGCCGCATACTAGTTGCTCCCCAGTTTCCCCATTCACCCACTCGGATGCATTGAAAAATGCAACCTTAATCCACCCTTTAGGGAAATCATAGGTATGATTCCACGGCCCAGAATATTTACTATGTTTACTACTCCAAGCCCCATTAATCCATACGCTTTTGTTCACTGCTTCCTTGCCACATATATCACAAGTATGCGTGGTGATTTCTTCTCTACGAATTTCTTTATTCGATTTCATTATTCAACTGTTTGGTTTATGAAATCCTCGTCCGATGGAAGATTATTGAGATCAAAAGTGGCGAAAAGTTTTACTGGTTGGTATTCCCTTAAATGAGGTTCTTCACTATAAAACCTTTCATCCGGGCCAAGAGGTTCCTTATTAAACCCGCGATAGAACTCAAATGTGTTTTTATCAAGATCGATTACGTACGCGAATTCACACAGTAGCGAATCTTTCGCAAATTCAACATGGTTCTGTAATTTGAGCGTGCGTCGGTTATTTTGAAAAATAAGCGGCAGAATGCCAGCGCCAGTATCCCGGCTCAAGGCAGGATAAAGATCGTTGAGATTTTGTGAACCATCCAATTCCTCGTTGATCGCTGCGATTTCAGCAGGAGTAATCCATTCCAATTCTGCCACCATGTCATCGAAGGCCGGGCGTTCCATTACGTCTCGCAAGAAATGAAGGGCATCGATGCCTTGGCCCTCCGGATAACCATCCCACTGCCCATACTGGGCGACCTTCCAATTACCATCTTTGACAACGCAGATGAGGTGTCTAGTTCCCATGGACCATCTCCATAAAATCAGCAGGACTGATAAGTTTTGTACCATATTTTCTGGCTTTTTGGGCCTTGTTGCTCGTGCTAGTGGGGTCTTTAATGATCAGATAGTCAAGGCCTTTGCTGACGCCGCTCTTGAGGTCGCCGCCATTGTTTGTGACCATCTCACCCACATCGTGGCCATCGATGTTGCGCAAACCGGTCATGGCGAAAGACTTACCAGCAAGGGTCCCTCCAGCTTCTACGATCGTTACATGCTCCAGGAGGCTGTTAATCAGCTCTCTCTTGGCGTCAAGTCCTTCGCGAATTTTCTTGGAGGTCGTCTTGATTCCCTCAACCTGCGAAAGCTCTTCAACTGGAGCGCTTAAGACAGCATCGAGCGAGCCAAAGTGCTTCATGAGCCGTTTCCCGTTGGTGCGTCCAAGATGCGGGATGTTAAGACCTGCAAGAAACTTGTCGAGAGTCATCTCTCGTGTCTGATCGATGACAATTTTCAGCTTCTTTGCGACTTTGTCTGATCCGCTTGCCTGAGCAAGCTGCTGTTCAGAGGCCATATAAAAATGGGAGGGAGAAGTAATGCCGGTTTCAATAAGTTCACTAACAACAACCCGCCCAAAACCAAGCATGTTGTGGGTCTTGATCCACGTCATCAAATCGCCGAAAACAGCACCAGCGCATTCAGTGAAGGCACAAATAATGTACGCACCATCTCGCTCAAGGATCTGGTCGCAAGAAGGGCATTTCTTCGGTAGGTTGATCTTGGGAACGAGGGTAGCTTTGCAACACTTGCTTTTTTCCATTTGATTATCCTTAAAATTCCATTACCACAGACAAGCAGCGTTTGTGCCAATTATCGCGTCCATCATGCAAATATAAGTATAAGTTGGCCGTTTTGATGATGGAGGCGTGAATGAGAAAACTAAGAAAATACACCTGCTCTTTCTGCACTAAACCATTTCAAAGCAGAGGCAGACCTAAGTTTTGCTCTCCTACTTGCAGCAACGGTGCTAGGTTTAAAAATTATGAGAATCAGGACGAAAAAGAAGCCATAATTATGTATGAAAGAGGCATGACCATCGAAAATATTGCACATGAACTCGATTTGTCTTCCGCCTCAATCCGCAGAGCATTCAAACGCAACAACATAAAAACCAGAAAACGCAGCGAATCTTATAAGATTAGAAGGGCGAAAATTCCATTTTCGCCCCTACAAGAACAATTAATATACGGTTCTTTATTAGGTGATGCCTGCCTATATGAAGATAATTACAAATCACGAACCACAATGGCACCATGTATGGGGTACAGGCTGTCATTCGGGCATTCTGCCAAACAGATAGATTACTTGCTTTTTAAACATAAAATAATGGGGAGATCATTGAAAATCCATACAAGGTCAAGCGGTTTTAGTTCAACTATCAAATATTTTACTTATACAGATGGGCCTCGGTTGGCAATCGTAGCATCTAAATGTTTGTGTGATGGCAAAAAGAAAATCACTACTAGTTGGCTAGATATGGTCGGTGCCCCCGGCATTGCGTTTTGGTATCAAGACGACGGTTGCTATGTGTCCAACGAAAACGTCTTTTTATGCACAGAGTCATTTTCTCGTGCTGAATGTGACGATTTAATATCTAAATTATCGTCTCTTGGAATCAAGGCTGGGCTATCAAAAAGACGATCTTCGCACAATATTAGATTATACAAATCAAGTATTTCTCCATTCTTCAATATGATTAAAGAATGGATAATCCCATCGATGGCCTACAAGATCAAATGCGTATAACAAAATACTTTCCTTGCCGGTAGCTTCGGCTAAGAACTTTGCCCATTTTCATTTATGGTCCTTCCCACATTTTGAACATATGTATCGTCTCTTTGATCTATCAAGCACTTTTACTACTTTTGGAATGACGTCATTTGCTCTTGCTAGCAAAATGACGTCTCCAACAGCTACATCGAGTGCCTGAATATAGTCAAGGTTATTCAATGTAGAGCGGCTGATAGTGACACCACCAAGGTCAACAGGCTCAAGCTCCGCGACCGGAGTAATGCGACCAGAAAGTCCCACCTGCCACGTAATGTCGTTGAGAACCGTGTCGGCAGTTTCTGCGGCAAACTTGATGGCAACCTGCCCCTTTGGGCGACCATCAGTTACGCCGAATGATAGCTGTGTCGAAATGTCAGCGATTTTGACTACCAGACCATCGATCTCGTACGGTAGCGAATCACGATCAAATTGTTCGAAATAATCCCACACCTGGTCGATGGTCCTATAATCCGCGTGCACATATTCGAGACCCATGGAGCCAACGAATTTGGCCTTTACCTGCTCATTGTCCATGTGCCAGGAGTCTGCCTTTAGGTCGAAGTAGATCACCTTGATATGCTGGAGGAGTCCGTTGCCTTTTTTGTCGCGAGCACATCCGTTGGCGGCGTTGCGTGGATTTTTGTATCCACGCGGCTGGAAGTGATCTTGATACGCCTTTTTGGTGAGCATCATCTCACCACGAAGAACACCAGAGAACGGTACCGGCAGCTCTTCTTTGACGTTCGTCATTTTGACAACATTCTGAGTGATATCTTCGCCTGTCTCGCCGTCGCCTCTGGTTACAGCATGGAGGAGCTTGCCCTTCTCGTAGGTCAGAACAATGGTTGAACCATCGAGTTTATGGCTGATCTGGACCACGCCACTTTTGCCGTCACGCCAGTTGTTATACTCTTCGCCAGTGTTCACCTTGGCAAGAGAGCCAGCGAAATAGGCATGTTTTCGTTTAGGCCACGCAGAGATCTTGATCGGTGCGCCAACCGTCTTAAGAAACGGATGGTCTGGAGCAAGCGAGGCGAGCTTATCTCGAAGCGAGTCGAATTCTTGATCCGACATGATGGCGGTCGCCCCACCATAATAGGCGTCGGATGCTTTTTGCAATAACTGTGCAATATCATTGGCATTTTTCATTATCCCCTCCTTTACCAGCACTCCACCAGGCATGAGTTTTTGATGGAATTATAAATAAGGAGCGACGATGTTACTCGCCGCCCCTAGGAGAAAAGAGGCAATATTAGACAGCTTTTGCGGTGGCCTTCCTGGCCCTCTTTCTGGTTAGTTTCTTCGGCATGCGCATTTCTCTGCTCCCGCTGACTTGCACCTTGTAGCCCATGGCTTTAAGGATGCTGAGAACAGTGCGGAAATGGGGGGAAGTGGTCTGCCCCCTAGCAAGCCTCCGAACGGTAGACCTGCACACTCCCGCTTTCTCCGCAACGTCCTTGACGCTCCATCGCAGAGATAGCTCGTCTTGGACGAGGCGAACGACGTCATTAACTTTTCTCAGAATGATCAAACCTATTTCCTTTCAATGTCGACTGCTAGTGCAATCCTAATAACGATGGGGATCTCCACGATATGCTCTTCGGAGCAGCTATCGTCGATGACGATGGACATTGGGAGAGCAACATCCTTGGGTTCCTTGGGCTTGCTCTTGGTTCGGCGTGGGGGTCGTGGGTACAGCGGATTGCGCATGCTGGGGTTTTTAATGTGCTTGCGGCAATGGTTGGCGAAGCACTTTCGGCTGCTGAATCTTTCAACACCAACGCCGCATACCGGGCATTTGTCCATACGGGCAATACGGGTGGTTTTATAGTGAACACGCATGTGCCCGGCAAGCTGGTGTTGCTTCTCGAATTGCTTGCCGCAGGTCGGGCATTTAAATTCCTTCTTTTCCTTGTTTTCAACCCCGTGAGTTTTCATATGCTTGGCTATGGCCGGAGGCCATGCTGAAATCTCCTTATTGCAGATTTTGCATTTTGTTTTGCGTTTGTTCAGGGGAATTTTCTTAGTAGCCATCATGCCTCCTAGATAACCATCCGCTTCCACTTCTTGACCTCTTCTCCTAGCTCGTTGATTTTTTCAGTCAGCTTATCCCTTTCTTCCTCCAACCGTGTGATATGCTCGATATAGCTAGCATTCTCGCGATTGAGTTCTACGATCTTCTCATACAAAGCGTCATGCTTGGAGAAGATTTGCAGGAGAGACTGAGAGATGTCACTGGAGAACAGCTGAATTAGCTCACTCTCTGAAAGATTAGACGGGATTGGCGTTGTTTTGGACTTACCGTTGATCTCATCAACGATTTTCTGCTTGCGCTTTTCCCGCTCAACCTTTTCCTCGGGTGACATGGCCTCTTCTTGTTTCTTCTTGATAAGCGTGGTGGCTTTAACGGCGGCTTTCCGAGCGGCTTTTTTGCCTTTTCCGAACTTCCCAAGAATGTTCTTTGAGACCTTGTCGGGAAGTGTGCCCAAGACTACGCCAACGTTGCGCATAACGGTAGTGGGAGTCAAGCTAAGTCCTCGTTTGGAGAACCCGTATTGTTTTTCCATGAACCGTACAACTTTTGCCGACTCTTTGGGGGTGAGGCCACCACGAGAGCCGCTGCCAAGACCTTTCTTTTTGACGAAATTCACAGCATCGTCAAGCAGTTTGCCCTTAAGCAGAACAGATTCTCCGCCACTGCGGTTGGTGACCGCCCAGACCCTCACATTGTCTTTGACAGTTCTTGCCTGGGCGGTGCGAGGAAGAGATTTGGCCCATTCGATAACTGGGTTAGACGGTACCCTATCGGCGACCGGCACACTCTGAGGCTTCGTGTCGGATTTCACGAATGGATAGAGATCTTGTCCTGATTTCATGGCCGCCTCAAGTAGCTTTAAAAAACCACCACTAGCACCGACAAAAGGGATGCCGAGTAGCTTGGCTTTGCTGCGGAAAGCTTCGCTGGCGGAGTGACCAATATAATCGTTGAAGCACAAAACAATATGAAAAGGTTTTTCTTTACTGAAAGAGATTTCGCCTCTCTTCAGCTGGCTGCTATCTTGCTCATACTGCTCCCATTCGCACAAGAGACGACTTTCGGGAACGTTCTTGCGTTTGCCACCGATGAAGAGGATTCGAACTTGTGTTGCCATTATAATCTCCGTGTCTTGCAATCTGAAATACTATATAGGGTAGAAATGTATTTCTCATCCGGCTCAATAATAGATTCGGTTCTCACGTAATGATTAGTATCATAAACCCACACTGGCTCCACAACATTACAATATTTCTTACCGGGGTAAATGCGCAGAGACCGTCCAATCATCTGAGACAAAAGAGCTTTTGATTTCGTTTTTCTGCCCAATATTACGGTCTTGCACATTGGCAAATCAACTCCCTCTGTAAGCAGGAGGCAAGAGATAAGGCACTGAATATTGGTTTGTTCTTTGAATCTTTCCAGTTGTAATTCCCTGTCAGAGGTTCCGCTTATGATTTCACTAGACATTTGCAGCATATTCTGAACTATTTTGGCCTCTTTCAAATCACGGACGAAAAAGATGGTTTTCCCAATGTAGCTCTTGTGAATGTTGGCCCAACACGCGAGGTCAGATGCACACCGGGACGGATGATTCGGAAGCCTAACGCGGAACAGTCGAATTGGGGCCAGGTATCCATCATCGATCAGGTCACGCTGTCCCACCACATCAACGCGTTCGTCAAATCGCAGCCTGTTTTTGTCTAGTCTATCTGGTGTGGCAGTAATGCCGAGTAATTTGAGATGCTCAACAGAAGACAAAATATTCGTATGCGAGTTGCATGCCTCGTGGTGAAACTCATCGATCACCAATAGATTAAAACGTCTTGATGGGATATTCTTGCTGGCGGAGGAGAGCAAGTCGAAATCGGTAATTTCAGCTCTTTTGAGTGCTTTCCGAGCTTGTTTGAGCAGTTCTTTTTGATGCGCAACCCATAGAACGGGCTGAAAGTGTTTGCATATTTCGCTTGCCACAACGGTCTTGCCCGCGCCAGTGGGCATGACAAGGGCTACGCGCTTGCTAGACGTGAGGTTCCGAACGGCTTTACGGACAGCTTGCTTTTGGTATGGTCTTAGCTCCATACCCAAAGCATAGAGGAGAAATCATTCTCTTATAATTATTTCCCGCAGCAGCGTTTGTATTTCTTGCCGCTACCGCAACTGCACGGAGAATTTAGGGTGGGTTTCTCTTTTATAATATTCATAAATTCCTGGGCGGCTTTGCCTTTATCGCAGATCATCTTGCCATTTAAATGGTCTATTTCGTGTTGTGCTGCATACGCAGGGACGCCGAATAGTTTCGTAATACCGTTCTTGTCATCTTTAATGGTTATTTCTTTATAGCGCTGAACAATATAGGAGGCGTCTTTGTCTAGAGAATAACACCATTCTTGGTTTATTGCTTTGCCACCCCATTCAATTATCTGGGGATTGTGGAATTCATATGCAGTAATGCTATTGCGCTGTGGCTTGTCAAAATAATGCGATGGGACAGTAAGCAAACATGCCCTCACATTCATGCCTATCTGGTTGGCTGCTAGGCCAAAGCAATTACTAGTGTCGTGCGCTGCATACACTTCCCGAATCTTTTTGATTGCTTTTTCGCAATCCTCAGGAGTCGATTCGGGCACCCTTTGGCGAAGGACATTGAGGTCTTTAACGCAAGTATTCCATAATTGTTTCATACCCTATATA
>Ga0180434_10004400_pt1 | contig 17172 bp, 13 predicted proteins | sample SS_ome_7_FD_132453 | JGI IMG/M metagenome (GOLD analysis project Ga0180434, IMG submission 132453) | Hypersaline lake sediment archaeal communities from the Salton Sea, California, USA - SS_1_D_2 metaG | ecosystem: Environmental > Aquatic > Non-marine Saline and Alkaline > Hypersaline >...
CACGGATTACGTCTCACGGATTACGTCTCACGGATTACGTCTCACGGATTACGTCTCACGGATTACGTCTCACGGATTACGTCTCACGCATCGCGTCTCACGCATCGCGTCTCACGCATCGCATCTCATGCGTTGCGTAGGGCGCCATCCCGAATAGGCTCCGGGGCCAACGGGTCACGCTTCGTCCAGCACATCCCGTATACCGCGTCCGACGCTTGACGGCCTGCGCCTGAGGACTGACATAGTGCGACTAGGAGGGTCCAGTGTCTGACCTGATGAGACCTCGATCGTTCTCCAGTATGCTTGATCGCATGCTAGCGGAGTTGGATGGGAGTGCGTCCCTGTTTGGCATCCACCGCTCTCTGTTCTACACGCCCAGGCCGAACGCGCTCTACGATGCGGAGCTATTCGGCCACCATCTCGCAACACCGATAGGGCCGGGAGCTGGTCCGCACACGCAGTTGACTCAAAATATCCTATGCAGCTGGCTGTCCGGGGGACGGTTCATCGAGCTGAAGACCGTGCAGATCATGGATGAGCTGGAGATCCCGCGGCCCTGCATCGACATGGGCGACGAGGGCTACAACGTGGAGTGGTCCCAGGAGTTGAAGCTGGAGCAGTCCGTCGACGAGTACGTGAAGGCATGGGTGATGATCCACGTGCTGCGGCGACTGCTTGGGTTCGAGGAGCAGGCTCCGTTCGGGACGGTCTTCAACATGAGCGTGGGGTACGATCTGGAGGGCATCCAGAGCGCGCCTATGCAGCGCTTCATGGCGTCGATGGAGAATGCTTCGGAGAGGATTGCTCAACTGCAAGACGTTCTGGAAGAGGGCTATCCCCAGTTCTCAGGGCTCGACATTCCTGCAGAGATCGTCAACAGCGTGACGCTTTCCACCATGCACGGCTGTCCCCCGAACGAGATCGAAGAGATTGGCCGCTATCTCTTGGAGGAGCGGCGCCTTCACACGTATGTGAAGCTGAACCCGACGCTGCTGGGCAAGGATCGCGTGATGAGGATCCTCCACGACCGGCTGGGTTTCACGGAGATGGAGATCCCTGACGAGGTCTTCGAGCATGACTTACAGTACGATCGAGGGATCGAGTTAATCACGGGCCTGAAGGACGTGGCTGAAGAACAGGGGCTCTCATTCGGTGTCAAGCTTAGCAACACCCTGGCGATGAGCAACCACCGCGACGTGCTGTCTGGGGATGAGATGTACATGTCGGGGAGGGCACTGTACCCGATCACGATGAGCTTGTTCCAAGAGCTTACCAGGGCTTTCGATGGCGATCTCAATGTGTCCTACTCGGGTGGGGCGGACGCGCTTAACGTGGCTTCCATCCTATCGTGCGGCGCCTTGCCAGTCACGGCGGTCTCTGACTTGCTCAAGCCAGGGGGTTACTCGCGGTTTGTCCAGTATCTTGACCGGCTTGAAGAACACATGGCCGGCGTGGGGGCGGAGAGCCTGGAGGACTTGGCCCGGCACCGGGTGGCGAACCTCGACCGCCAGGTTGTAGAGGCTCTGGAGAGTAAGCGGTATTGGAAGAGCTACCACCCGTACGAGTTGCCGAAAGTCGAGTCTGGTCTGGACCTATTCGACTGCGTCGATGCTCCGTGCCGCCAACAGTGTGCGGTGCTGCAGGATGTCCCTGAGTACGCATGGTTGATCAGCCACGGTGCGTACGATCGCGCCCTGGAGGTGATTCTCTCCCGGAATCCGTTGCCCAACGTCACCGGGTACGTGTGCGATCATCCGTGCCAGACGCGATGTACGCGCAGCAACTACGACGATCCCATCGCCATCCGGGCGCTGAAGCGCTTTGCGGCCGAGAAAGGGCGAGCGGCGCTGCAGCCAGCGGAGGCGTCGGGGTACAAGGTGGCCATCGTTGGGGGTGGGCCGGCCGGGCTCGCGGCGGCTTACTTCCTGGCTATGAGCGGTGTGAAGCCGGTGGTCTACGAAGCCCGCGAGAAGGCGGGGGGGATGCCGGCGATTGCACCGGACTTCAGGCTTCCGGATGCGGTCGTGCAAGAGGACATTGATCTCATCGAGGCCCTGGGTGCAGAGATGAACCTCTCGTCACCCGTCACCGACGCGCCTGAAGCACTTCTGAACCAAGGGTATGATGCAGTGTATCTGGGGTGTGGTCACCAGGAGGATGCCCGTCTAGGCATCGAAGGCGAGGAAGGTGAGGGGGTGTACCACGCCCTTGAGCTTCTCGCGCGGATCGATCAGGGAGAAGAGCTGTCGATGGGTGAACGTGTCCTGGTCATTGGGGGCGGCAACACAGCCATGGACGCGGCTCGCACGGTGAAGCGCCTGACCGGTGGCTTGGTAACCGTGGTCTATCGACGAACCGAGCAGGAGATGCCGGCCGATCGCGAGGAGGTTGAGGCGATCTTTGGCGAAGGCATTGTGTTGGAGGAGTTGGTGTCCCCAGAGGCGATCGTCCTGGAGGATGGCAGGGTCAAGGCCCTCGCCTGCGTGCGCAACGAGCTCGGCGAGCCAGGCCCGGACGGGCGGCGACGCCCGATGCCGGTTGACGGATCTGAGTTTCAGATAGAAATGGACAGTGTGGTCGTGGCGATCGGGCAACGGTCGGACGTTGCCTTCCTGGAAGGGAGTGACGTTTCGCTGCAGGACAGAGGGACGATCGACGTCGATCCGGGGACGGGCCGGGTCGGCGACGGACCCATCTATGCCGGCGGTGACGTGGTGCGCGGCCCCGCCACAATCATCAAGGCCTGCAGCGACGGCAGGCGCGCTGCCAAGGCGATCTGCGAGCAACTGGGTGTTCCGGTCCGGCGTCCGGCGGTGGAAATGCCGACGTTATCGGAGGAGGAGATCGTAGAGGTCAAGCGGGTGCGAGCAGAGAGGCGGCCCCGGCAAGACCCACCGATGCTCCCGACGGCCGCTCGGGACGGGTTCGATCTCGTGCAGCAGACGTACTCCGAGGACGCTGCCCTGGCGGAAGCGGGACGGTGCGTACAGTGCTCGCAGTTCTGCGACAAGTGCGTGGAGGTGTGCCCGAATCGCGCCAACTACACGTACCAGATATCTCCGGTGGATATGCGAGTACCGCGGTTGGTCTGTGAAGATGACGGCCTCCGAGTGGTTGGCGATGAGCCATTTTCCGTGGCTCAGACCCGCCAGATTCTGCACGTCGAGGATTTCTGCAACGACTGTGGAAACTGCACGACGTTCTGCGTGCACGAGGGCCAACCCTACGTGGATAAGCCCCGGCTCTTCCTGACGCTAGAGGATTTCGAGGTCGCTGAGGATAATGCGTTCTTCATCGAGCGGGATGAGGACGCGTGGACGATACACCGGCGAGAAGGTGGAGACCCGTCGAGGTTGACGCTGGAGGGTGCGGGGGGCGGGATGACCTATGAGGACTCGCGTCTGCTGATTCAGCTCGGGCCCGAGGCTACGATGGCCTCCACGACTTTGAAGCGGAGCTTCGAGGGGAGCTTCTCGCTCAAGCACGCCGCGGAGATGATTCTCATCTTGACGGGGGTGCTCAACACACTGCCGTTCCTTCTCGTCTAGAAGCCCCGCGACGTCACTGTGATACGGAACGACCTCGGTCACTGGTCTCAATCGGTGAGCGAGGTCGTTTCGTTCCTGACTTAGTTAGGTCGGGGGCGGTACTTCTTCGTCCCGTCGGGCGGCTTGGCGACAAAGCCGGTGAAGCACCCACTTAGCGGCCCATCGAGAGACTCCCTCTCGCCGGTCATCCCCCTGGAAAAGTGCCGACCCGCTGAGGCCTAGGCCTATTCCTCCGCTCGTCTGGCCTCCCAGAAGGCCTCGCGGTAGGCCTGGAATCTGTTCTGGAGGACGGCCTCGCGAATCTCCCGGGCGATGGACAGCATCACGTGTAGGTTATGAATCGTGATCAGCTGATGCCCCAGGATCTCGTTGGCCCAGTTGAGATGCCGAAGATAGGCTCGACTGAAGTGAGTGCATGCGTAGCAGGTGCACCCGGGCTCCAGAGGGCGCGGATCATCGGTGAATTGGGCGTTGCTGATGTTGAGCCGTCCGATGCGGGTCAGCACACCGCCGTTTCGCGCCATCCGGGTGGGCAATACGCAATCAAACATGTCTACGCCGCGGGCGGTGCACTCGACCAAGTCCTGGGGCGTCCCGACACCCATTAGGTAGCGGACGCGATCCCGGGGCAGGATGGCATCCAATACGTCCAGAATGCGGTGCATCTGGACCTTTGTCTCACCCACGCTTAGCCCCCCAATGGCGTATTGATCGAAGTCAAGGCCAGTGAGATACCGGGCAGAGCGCTCGCGCAGATCGGGGAAGATGCCTCCCTGGACGATGCCAAACAACTCCTGATCGGGACGGCTCTTGGCGGCCTTGCAGCGCTCGGCCCACGCGTGGGTCCTCTCCATGGCCTCCAAATTGTAGTCCCGCTCGAAGGGCTCGGCGCATTCATCCAGGCAAGTGATGAAATCTGCACCGAGGTTCTCCTGGATGCGGATGACGGATTCGGGCGTAAAGCGCTGCTCGGAGCCGTCGATATGGGAGCGAAAGGTCACCCCGTCCGCGTCGACCTTGCGGCGCTCGGCCAGACTGAAGATCTGATAGCCCCCCGAATCTGTGAGGATAGGGCCGTCCCAGGCCATGAACTTGTGCAGCCCTCCCATCTCAGCGATCAGCTCGTCCCCAGGTCGGAGATGGAGGTGATAGGCGTTGGCGAGGATCTGCGTGGTCCCAAGGTCGTGCAGGTCGCGAGGGGCGACGGCTTTAACGGTGGCGTGCGTCCCCACGGGACAGAAGACGGGTGTGGGAACGTCACCGTGCGGGGTACTCAACAGGCCAGCGCGAGCCCGGTTGCTGGTTGTTATGAGTTGAAAAGCCATAAGGTGTCCTTGAAGGTCCTTCTCAGATCATGCCAATGCACGGTCTCTTCCGGGCACTGCCGGATACGCCTGCACGAGCGCTCCTAACGTCACCACACGTGGGGTGCTCATCCAGACTTGTGCTCCGCGTCAATACGCCCGGCCATGGTGTCGTGTGTGCCCTGAGTTGCACGCTCACAGTCACCGCCGATAGGGCGGCGCCAGGATCTCAAAGACCGTGCACAGGCTCGCGTCCAGAGCCCTGCTTCGGAGGCGTGGGTCCCACTTGTCGACGTTCACGGTCGTGGTGATGACGGTCGGCAAACGAGCATTGTAGCGATAGTCGAAGAGCTGGTAGAGTTTCTCCCTGGACCAGGGGGTGGCCGACTCCGTGCCCAGGTCGTCCAGGATTAGGAAGGAGGCCAAACGCATGTCCTCAAAACGTCTGTCGAAAGGCACGGGGCTCTGAGGATCAAAGGTAGCACGGAGATGATCTAGAAGATCGGGCACTACGATGAAGAGCGGCTGCTCGGCTTGCCCGGCACGGAAGTTGGCGATCGCCGCGGCCAAGTGAGTCTTGCCGCAACCGTAGGTTCCAGTGAGGAGCAACCACTCATCGGGGCGGTTCACCGCGAAGTCTCGCGCCATATTGAAGGCCCGTTCGAGGTTCTCAGCCTGGGGTCTGGGCAGCTCGTGCTTGCGAAGATCGAAGGTCTCAAAGGTTTGCTTCGCGTGGAGATGGAGGGTGCTCAACTCGCGGGGCTTCTGCATTGTGTCGCCCGTTCCGCGGTAATCCGGGGCTTGGATGGACACGATCTGGCTCAGATCCGGATCGACCAGTCGGGAGCGGAGGCGGAGCGGAATCTCCTCGAGCTCGTGGTTAGTGGTCACCACCGTGGGGAGCCTGGCGTTGTATCTGTGGTTGAAGATCTGGTAGAGTTTCTCACGAGCCCACATCGTGGCCGACTCGGTGCCGAGATCATCAAGAATGAGGACGGGGACTGTCCGAATCTCATGGAATCTCGTTTGGTACGGGGTGACGTGGTTCTCGGGTTCCGAAGGAGCGAAGGTGGCACGGAGATGGTCCAGCAAGTCGGGCACCGTGAGGAAAAGGACTGGGCGTCCTCGTTCTACGCAGGCATTGGCGATGGCCGCGGCCAGGTGCGTCTTTCCGCACCCGTACCCGCCACGCAGAACAAGCCACCCGTCTGGATCTTCGGCGAATGCGTGGGCCGTATCGAATGCCCAGCGGAGGTTCCGGGCCTTGTCGGGCGGCAGCCCGTGGCCCTCGGGCTCAAAGGCTTCGAAGGTCATGCGTCCCAGTACTGAGAGCTCACTGAGGGTCCGGAGCGCGGTGATCCGCTGCTCGGTGATCTCCTTCTGCCGGCAAGCGCAAGGGACGAGTCTGCCAAAGTCGGGATGATTGACAGGCACATCCGCTCGAACGTATCCCAAGCCCTTGCAGACGGGGCAGATCTGGTCGTCTTGTGACTGGTTGCCCTCTGTTGTCGGCCCTGGTGGCGCCGAACCTTGGTCAGTGCTTGATGTATTCACCGTATTTCCCGTCGATGTCGCGTCGTCTCTTTTCCGGGTCGGGTCTGTCACCTCTACCGTCGCTCTCCCAGCGCTCCAGGATAGCACGGATATACCGCCAGCTGCGTTTGTTGAGGTCCACGGCCTCGCGGAAGGCATCGTCGATCCAAGTTGCAGGGTAGGACTGTTCAGCCTCGCGCAACTCCTCTACGATGAGAGGAGTAAGGATACCAATATTCTGCTCGTAGAGAGTGAAGATGTTGGGACGTTCATCGGGCTCGATCCTATCGGGCAGGTCGCCTCGTGCCACGGCCTCGGCAGCGGTACGGCCCTTGGCCGTGTTGGCGAAATAGAGGGTCTCACCTCCAGCACTCCCCGAGGACTTGACCTGCAAGAGCGTGCCTCGCTCGACGGCACGGTCCAGGGCGTTGTGAAGTGCTGTCACCGCTGATCGGTCACTCAGCGTCTCATTGAGACTGGCGAGCAGCCTATGGTCGGAGGCCAGATCGTCGAGACTGAGGTAGCGCGCCTTACCACGCTGCTCGCTGAGCCGCCAGAGAACGTGGAAGGTGAGCTTCAACTCTGCCAGGTCGTCGATGAGCGGCAGAAGCTCCGTGAAGGCCAGACGGGGAATACCCACCATGGCGACTTTGCCTGAGGGGAAACCGCTGAATGTCTTCATTGATGAGGCCGGCAGTAGATGTGCAGCGAGATGCAGGCTACGGACTGATTATACCCTCCGTCTTCGCCTGGTCAAGGATTTCATGGGCGGGCTTGGGAAGGAGGCGCCTGCCAGCTGCGGCGCCGACTCCAAAGACCACAGCAGCTGCAAGGAAAGGGGCCCGAAGACCAAGCCAAGCTGCCAAGGAGCTGCCCGTCATCGGGCCGATGACGTTCGCTACGGAGACAACGCTTGCATCGATGCCGTAGACGATGCCCTCCTTCCCGCGGGGAGCCAGCGCGGCCAGGGAGGCACTGACGGCGGCCAGGATGCCACCCATGGCCAGCCCCGCCACGGCTTGCAGGGGGATGAGCCACCAGGATCGGGCCACCAGGGACTGGGGCACGTAGCAGAGCACGGAGCCCAGGGCGCAGGTTACCATGATGGTGCGATATCCCAAACGGTCGCCAAGGGCCCCGAGCTGGCGGCCACCTAGAGCGCCCCCCAGTGCGTTGGCGCCACTGATAAGCCCCGTGAGGGTGGCTATGCGTGCCTCCGTTGGGGCAAGGGACTCGACAAAAAGGGGCAGGGTGGGTTGGGATAGGCGTGCAGCCAGTCGCAGGATCACGTGCATGGTCAGGATCGCCAAGAGAGGGGGCGACGACAGGATGGGAGCCACCTGGCGCGCCAGACGCTGACCAAGGCCTGCTGCGGGATCGAGGCCACAGTCCCGAGTTTGCCGGTCGCCGCGCCTCGGTTCCTCAACGAGCACGAGCACGAAGATGGTTGCTATGAGCAAGAGGGCGCCTGTGATGAAAAACGCCGAGCGGTAGCCGAGGGTGTCGGCAACCAGACCCCCAAGCAGGGGGCCGGCTGACGCCCCCACGTAGACGGCCATCTGTAGTGTGCCAAGGGCGTAACCGGTCTTGTCTTCCGGTGCTGAGGTGGCGACGAGGGCCGTGGCGGCGGTCACCGTTCCAGTGAGCGCGCCCTGAAGAGCACGGAGGAGCACGAGCTGCTCGGGTGTTTGGACGAGTCCCATCAGTGTTATGATGAACGCACCCGTGAGCATTGCGCGCTCAACCATGACCTTGCGCCCATAGCGGTCACTGAGGGCACCCCAGATTGGCCCAAAAATGGCCATGGTGACGGCCTGGGCCGAGAAGATCACGCCTGACCAAAGCCGGATTTCGCTCTCTCCCGTGACGCCTAGCTCTCGAACGTAGAGGGGGAGGATGGGGATGACCACAGTGAAGCCGACGATGGCGACCAACTCGGCGAACCAGATGGCGCGGAGGTTCTTTTTCCAGGGGGGTGATGTGGTGTCTTCGGTTCGCATCCCGATAATCATAACACGGCGCCATGGGGTGGCAAGATTCCGGTCTTATGGGAAGGTTCCTCCCTATCCCGCCTCCGTCATCGGTGTTCCATCGAGGCCTCGCGAGTACAGGAGACGTCCTACGGGTCAGAGGGTCACATTTGCCAAGGGCGCGTTTGTTGGTATAATACTCAGCTGCGAGCCACCCTAGCTCAATCGGTAGAGCAACCGCTTCGTAAGTGGTAGGTTTTGGGTTCGATTCCCAAGGGTGGCTCTCCGACTGGGCCCCATTTCGGGGCCTTCTTGTTATGGTGCACCTCGCTCTCATCAGAGGCTCTATGGCTGAGCAATCTCCCGATCCCTGGCGTGTGGTGTGGCGATTTGCGATCAGCGATCGTATGCTGGTCGTTCTCTTGGTAGGTATCGCACTGGGTTTGACGCTCACGGCGTGGATTCCGCAGCAACCGTCCTCCGACGTAGACTACGCTCGCTGGCTCTCCCAGATGCAGGCACGCTTTGGTGATGCGACCCCTCTGCTCCAGACCCTTGGCCTCTTCAGAATCACGTCATCGTTGACGTTCCGGGGACTGCTGGCGGTTCTCGCGGGGATACTCCTTCTCCGGGTGGCTGAGGGCATGGATCGGCTGGGGAGGGGCCGGGACAGCGCGAAGGTGGAGGGAGACTGGGAAGAGGTGGACGACTGGGATTTCGCCAGTTTGTTGGAGGCCCTTCGCGGACGTCACTATCGGGTACAGAGAGCTTCATCGGAGGCGCAGGTCGATCGGTGGCCGTGGTCCCTGGTCTTGCCCTTGGCAGCGCATGTGGGAGCTCTTCTGCTCTTGCTAGGGCTGCTTCTGTTCCAGGTGTTCGGATGGCGAGCCACGGACGTCATCCTCCAAGAGAGGGAACGCGTTTCGCTGCAGGAGGGTGCTGGTTGGATGGCTCTTGGGGAAGATGGGGAGCTTCGGCACGATCCGAGCATCGTAGCATTCCTGGGAGAGACGGGACCGGGCGTCGTGGCGGAGGCGGTTGACGCTGAAGGCGAGCCTCTAGGGCTTGTATTGAAACCGGACGCCGAACCGAGTGGTACCCTGCGTGTCGCACTCACCGGGGATGCCTACTTCGCGATTCCATCCGCAGAGCTGGTGGTCCGGCTCACGCCGCGATCGGACGAACCTTACGCCCGCGCGGACGTCCAGATCTACGGCAGCCCGACGGGAGAGATCATTGCGGAGATGGTGACGGACAAGGGGGGACACGCCGCGTTCGACGTGTCCGCCGTCTCCGACGGGGCTCAGGTGACACTGGCATTCACTACGGCGCCCTACGTTCGGGCGACCGCCATCCACAACCCGGGGCGGCTTCCTGCCGCAGTAGGGGTTGCCGTCTTGGTCTTGGGGGTCGTGGGCAGCCTTGTTTGGACGGAACAACGCTTCTGGGTGCGCGAGAGCGGCGAGAAGGTCGAAGGTGTAGGGCCGTTGCCGGCATGGTTGTGCCCGGAAAAGGAGGAGGTCTAGGGTGGGTCTGATAGCTCTCCTAGTGGGTTTGGGTTGCGGTATCCTGCTGGCAGCAGTGACCCTTGGGCTATTGGGCGCAGTCCTGGAAGCGCATGCTGTTGTCGATGGCGCCCACGCGGTCGCACGGGGTGCGGCTGGTGTTCTGGTGATCGGTGCCCTCCTCGGTTGGGGCAGCGGGCTTCCGGCCCTGGAGACGGTATCCGGTACGGTGGGTCAGGAGGCCCTAGAAGGGCCAGTGCTCTCCCTGCTGCTCATGGCTGCGCTCGCTGTTCCGCTGCGGGTGGAAGACTCAGCGCGTGCAGGCTGGAGTTCATCGCTGCTTTATGTGCCCGGCTGGATGCTGGCTTCAACGTCCCTTGTCCTGATGGTGACTCCGGGAAGGGCGCCAACGAGTAGTGATTGGGTGACGCCTGTGCGCTTTTCGCTGGCAGTGTGTGGTGGCATCGGGGGACGGGCCTTGGGGCAAGCCTTGCAGGCGGCTCTGTCGCGCCGAGCGGCCCTTACCTGGCCGGGCACCATGGCGTATGGTCTGCTAACCTTCATCTGCGGTACGGCGGGGTTGGTGAACCTCTGGCAGAGGGGCGGCCTGTGGGTGGCTTCGGATCCTGTGCTGCGGGGTGGAATGTCGGGGGCGTGGCTGGCCTGGACGGCTGACTGGCTGATGCCTCGGCGCTATGCCAGGCTGGGGGCTGCTATGACGCTGGTAGCTGCCTTGCTTCTGGTGTTGGCTGCCGTGAAGCCGGTCTGAGGGACAAGGAAGCTATGGAGCCGATCATCATCGGTGTGGCTGGCGGAACGGGATCGGGCAAGACCACGGTGGCGAGCCGCATTCTGGAGCGCGTGGGAGCTGAACACGTCACGTACATCGCTCACGATGCGTATTATCGGGATCTTGGGCATCTTCCTGAACGGCTCCGAACCCAGGTCAACTTTGACCACCCGGATGCCCTGGAGACAGCGCTGCTGGTCGAGCATCTGCAGGAGCTTCGGCGAGGGCATCCCGTCGAGATGCCCATCTACGATTTTACCTCACACACGCGCACGGAACGGACAGAGCGCGTGGACGTGGCCCCGGTGGTGATCGTGGAAGGCATTCTGGTCTTCGTCGAACTCGAGTTGCGGAATCTGTTTGACGTGAAGATCTACATCGATACAGACGCCGACGTGCGTTTCATCCGGCGTCTTCGCCGCGACATCGAGGAGCGTGGGCGCAGCGTGGAGTCAGTCTGTGAGCAGTACCTTTCGACCGTTCGGCCGATGCACCTGGAGTTCGTCGAGCCGAGCAAGCGGTACGCTGATGTGATCATCCCTGAGGGGGGGTTCAATGAGGTGGCCATCGAGATGGTGGCTGCACGCTTGAAGGGGATGTTGTTGGAGGACTTCCAAACTGAAACTTGAACCGCGGAACCAGGAGGAGGAACCCGTCGGACGGCCGACGAAATTGTCGATCATCGTGCCGGTTTTCAACGAGGTCGATACGGTTGCGGAGTTGATCGATCGGGTGCTTACCGTGGAGCTTGATGGGATCGAACGGGAGATCATCGTGGTTAACGATGGGTCAACCGATGAGACGGGAGAGGTGCTGAGCCGCATCGACCGCGAGCACCCCGATGTGGTTCGCGTCTATCACCACGAGAAGAACCGAGGTAAGGGCGCTGCTGTACGGACTGGACTGGAGCATGCGTCTGGGGACGTGGTGATCACCCAAGATGCCGATCTCGAATACGACCCGCAGGATTACCCTCGCCTTCTGGCACTTTTTGACAACCCTCAGGTCCAGGTGGTCTACGGCTCGCGGAACCTGAGAAAGAATCCTCGGTCCTCCTGGACCTTCTACTGGGGTGGGCGAATGGTCAGCTGGGTAGCCAATTTGTTCTACGGCTCTGACTTGACGGATGAGGCAACGGGCTACAAGCTCCTACGTACGGAATTGATGCGTGAACTGGATCTGGAGTCTGAGGGTTTCGAGTTCTGTCCGGAGGTGACGGGCAAGCTGCTTCGGCGCGGTATCGAGATCTATGAAGTGCCCATCACTTATCGGCCCCGTGGCCTCGATGAGGGGAAGAAGATTGGCTGGAGGGATGGGTTGAAGGCAGTTCTGACCCTGCTGAGGTATAGGCTTCGGCGCGAAGACGAAGGATCAGTCAGCGGCTGAGAAGATGTTGGATGAAAGCCCGCCGCCACGGCCTGTCACGGCGTAGGTACGTGAGGCAGTGAGAGAAGCGGCAGGGTTCGAAGTTGAAATGCTTCGGAATGGTGCCCAGGTCGGTAGCGCTTCCAACGGCGGCCAATTCTAGCCACCACGCAGGTGTCGCAGCTCCCCCCGTAATGGTCTCCAGTCCGTCCACGCCAGATTGCATAATCGGCATACTGACATGGAAAAGGCTCCTGCGCGTGCCGGCCGCCTCGAGAATGCGCCGGATCATCTGCTCCAGGGTGAAGTGCTCGGGACCCCCGAGCTGGATCATCCGACCAATGAGGTCTTTGCGCTCGACGCTATCGACGACACACCTCGCCAGGTCCTCCACCCAAACGGGCTGAAAACGTACCATACCGGCGTCCGGGATGGGAAGGATCAAAGGAATCATCTTCGCCAGCATCACGAGGCGCGTGGTGAAGAGGTCCTCCTGCCCGTAGACGACGGCGGAGCGAAGATTTGTGTGCGCAAGGCCGCTCTCGGCGACGGTGGTCTCGGCTTCACCCTTGATACGAAAAAGGGGATAGGCTGAGGCGGGGGTAGCGCCGAGTCGGCTCAGATAGATGAAGCGGGAGACGCCCTGCTCCGAGGCTGCGCGTACGAGGTTTCGGGTTCCTTCAGCGTGATCGTTGAGAGTCCTCTCCCGCAGTCGTTCCTCCTCACGGGTCAGGTGGATCACGACCTTGACGCTTTTCACGGCTTTCCGCAGGGCGGCTAGATCGTCCAGGCTCGCCGAGAGCACGGAGAAGGTCACGTCGGTAGGCAGGTCTTGTTCGAACCGTGATGGTTCTACGAGGCAGCAGACCTGGTATCCCCGGCGAGTCAGTCCTCGAACGACCGCGCGGCCAACGAAGTTGGTTGCCCCTGTAACTAGAACCATGGTCAATCTCGAACTCCGACGTTTGGACCCTATGCTTCGCTGCGAGAACGGCGGACGGGGTGTGGTGCCGTCACCGCGCCCTCATCGTGCTCTGGATGGGCGACGGACACGGCGTAACTGGGCCCTCAACGGGCATGGCAGCGGGCTGCGTCGACCGTGGGCCCGCCGGGGGGCGTGCCAAATGCGAGGTCGCACCTAAACCCCCTTGAGTGTCTGGGGGATACCTGCGACGAGGAGGACGACCCGATCGGCGGCGCGAGCCAGGGTCTGGTTGGCACGACCCAGCAGATCCCGGTACGCGCGGCCCAAGGGGTAGGGCGGCACTAACCCCCAGCCGACCTCATTGGAGACGATGATGACGGGCACGGACAACTGCTCTGCACACGCGATGATGTCCTGGACCTCCTCCATCACGGACTGCTCGATCGCGTCGGTGAAGAGGTCGTCGGCGTCCATCAGTAGATTGGACGCCAGGACCGTGATGCAGTCGATGAGGACGGTGTCGATCCCTTCTTGCTTCTGGACGACATCGAGGATTGCCTGTCCCACCCCCCGAGGTGTCTCCAATGTTTGCCAGTGCGCAGGCCGGGCCAGCTGATGGTCGGCTATACGGCGTTCCATCTCCGGATCGTTTGCTTCCGCGGTGGCTACGAAGAGGACTGCGCTGCCCCCGATGGTCTCCGCCATCTGCTGGGCGTAGTCGCTCTTGCCGCTCCGCGCTCCGCCAAGGATTAGGATCAGCCCCGGCGAGGAGGATGTGTCTTCGTCCCCTGAGCGGAGGTGGGAGGTATCGTTAAGTACGTTGAGGATGGCCCCCTGCTCGTAGATGCCGAGCTCCGACATAGATGCCTCGTCGAAGTTGAACTGCCAGTAAGCCGTGGGCTGGAGCCCAAGGGCAATGCAGACAAGCAGACGAAGGGTCCCGCCGTGGGCAACGATGGCCACGGTCTCGCCCTGATGATCCTCAAGGATATCCTCGTATGCGGCGCGGACCCTGTCCAAGACAGCGCTCAGCATCTCGCCCCCCGGCGGGGCGGTGTGCACCGGGTTATCGTACCAGCGGTGGAGGACGGCAGCCTCCCCGGCTTCTACTTCGTCGTGTGTCTTCCCCTCCCACGCCCCGAAGCAGATCTCTCGCATCCGAGCCTCGGCTTTGACGCGCAGCCCGTGGGCCTCGGCGACGATCCTGGCCGTCTCCCGGGCCCTTTGCAGGTCGCTAGCGTAGACAGCGTCGATCTCCTTGTGACAGAGGCGCTCAGCTAGTTGTCTGGCCTGTCTCCGTCCGGCTGCGTTGAGGGCGACGTCAGTCTGTCCCTGGTATCGGCCCTGGGCGTTCCACTCTGTCCTGCCGTGCCTGAGGAGGAGAAGCTTGGTCACGCGACGATCCCCCGGAGGGCCTCAATCAGCTGCGCGTTCTCTGTGGGCTGGAGGGTGGCGACACGGATGTACGCCGGAAGCCCAAAGGAGGCACAGTCCCGCACCTGGATCCTGTGGGCCAACAGGGCGCGACGGTACGCAGCTGCGTCTCCGACCCTCACGAGGAAGAAATGGGTGTTGGACGGAACCGGGTTTAGTCCCAAGGCTGCAATCTCCGTGACCAGCTTTGATTTGTGCTCGTGAAGCGTGGAGATGCACTCAGAGACATAGTCAGTTTGCTGAAGGGCTGCGATGCCGGCCGCCTGGGCCACGGCGTTGACATTCCAGGGCGGCCGGACGCTGGCGATGGCAGCAGTGACCTCCTCGCGGGCTACGAGGTAACCGAGCCTGAGCCCGGCAAGGGCATAGTCCTTCGTCATTGAGCGAAGCGTCAGGACGTTGTGGGCGCCGAGGCCAGCCGTTGAGTGGAGGCCGCGAGCCCGATCTGCGTGTCCACGGTCCGCGAAGGCGTGGTAGGCCTCGTCTATCACGAAGAGCGTATGCGGATGGGCATCGGCCCAGGCCGCGATGACATCGTCCAGGATGGTGGTGCCCGTCGGATTGTTAGGGTTACAGAGAAAGAGGAGACGAGGTCTGACTTCACAGAGGAGCTGGTCTATCCGGGCGGGTGGGATGGCGAAGTCGTCTTCGTGGCGCGCGCGCCATGCCTTCACGCCCCCGCCCATCAGTGTCGCCGCGCGGGCATATTCCCCAAAGGTGGGGGCCAGGACCAGGGCGCGGTCGCCGGGGCGGACGAAGGTCAGCGCGATGAGCCAGATGAGCTCGGCGGTGCCGTTGCCGACAAGAATGCGATCCAGCGGGACACTCAGACGGGCGGATACTGCCCGTCTGAAGGCCAGGGACTCCTGATCCGGATAGCGATGAAGGGGGACGTCGTGCAACGACTGTCGGACTCCCGGGGGCGGGCCGTAGGGATTCCCGTTGACACTGAAATCGATTACGTCGTCGGGCGCGTACCCCAGTGTCTCCAGCTCCTGGAAGTCTGGTGCGCCGTGGGGGACCAAGGGTGCCTCGAGCACCTCGGGACGTGGAGAAATGGCCTCTAGGATGTCAGCGTCTGTCATTGGGAACTCGTGTTTGTTTGCCCATCCGGCGAAGGGCACCTAGATGTGCCCTGCAGAAAGTGAAGGCTGACGAGAAGCGCGGCGCCTAGCGCAACGGACGCGGTCATCACGCGCACCGCCCGGCTGATGTCGGCCGCTTCAGGGTGTTGACCTCCCCCACCGAGCGCATAATGGTCGATCTTCTCCAGCTCGACTCCCAAGGCACCGGCCATCGCACTCATGGGGTGTCCAGCATTTGGGCTGGCGGTCTTCCGCCTGTCACGACGCCACACGCGCCACGCTCTGCTGGCATCCCCGTCCGTCAGGAGCGCGCCGACTGTCAGGAATAAGGCGGTCAGCCGAGAGGGCAGTAGATTCAGCAGGTCATCCCATCGCGCTGGGATCTTGCCCAGCCACTCGCGGGCCGCATCTCGGTAGCCGAGCATGGAGTCAGCGGTATTGGCAAACCGATAGGCGAGTGCCCCGGGCAGGCCAGCGCAAAGGTAGCTCACAATCGGGGCCATGATACCATCAGATGTGCTTTCCGCCACCGATTGGATGGTGGCCGCGGCCACCTGTGACCGGGTCAGAGCCGACGTGTCGCGACTGACCAGATGCCAAGAAGTGAGCCGGCGGGCCTCGGGAAGGTCGCCGCGATCGAGCGCGGACTGGATCTCGTCGGCGGCGCGAGCAAGGCCACGGACTGAGAACGTTGTCTTGAGCAGGGCAGCCTCCGTCAGCCAATGGAAGGGAGTTGGCAGACGATCGATCAGACCATGGGTGAGCAGCCCGAGCCCGTAGACCCCGAGTGATCCGCCCAGCCCGATGAGCCCCCCATAGGCCAGAGGCAGCAGCTTCCCCCGGCCCACGTCCCAGTCCGTTCCGGGACGTGGGGCCTGACGGCGGGCAGCGGCTATGGCGGAGCCCATCCAAGCCACTGGGTGGAGGCGATTGGGCGGGTCCCCCAGAGCTACGTCGATGAGCAGCGCAATGATCACTACGAAGGGACGCGAGGAGGTTTGCGGATCCATGAACCTGGTTCAGTTAGCTACTTGACGCAGTGGCAGCGGTGAACAGCGGGTGAATGCTCCGCAAGCTCAGTCTTGCCTGGTCGGACCGTAGCCGGCTGAGGAGGGGTCTCACGCGGAAGGCCCTCACATCGAGCGGAGACGGGCCAGCATCGCTTCGCGGACGGAGTGGGCGATGCTCCAGCCCACCTGAGTGGCAGGCCCGGCGTAGGGCAGGGCAGGTCCGCGACCCGTGCACGCAACGACCAGGGCGTCAGTCGAGGTGCCGGTGGCGGTGTAGCCCTCCTGGGTCCGGACGCCGCGGCTGCCAAGCACCTGAGACTTGGCCTCGGTCACAGTCACGGCCGCATTGACCATGGCGGCCGGGGTGAGGTGTGCGTCGACCAGGACGATGAGGTTGATGGTTCCAGGGGAAAGCGGGATCGGCCCGGTGAGGCCGGCTGCGATCCGGTTACCGAGACCGACGGTTGCCACGGTGGCGACCTGGAGGCCGCCGCCCGTGCAGGTAGAGGCCTGGGCGTTGTCCAGGAAGACCGCTGTCATGAGGCCGACGAACTGTTCCTGGATATCGTGCTGGCGGGCAAAGGCGATCATGTCGGCGCGAGGGTCAAGAACGTCGTAGTCCTTGTGGACATGGCGATTGATGATGGTGCGAGCGCTGCTGAACCCCCCGCCGACAGTGGCTGACGAGAGGGTGTGAAGCGTC
>Ga0180434_10004402_pt1 | contig 17169 bp, 20 predicted proteins | sample SS_ome_7_FD_132453 | JGI IMG/M metagenome (GOLD analysis project Ga0180434, IMG submission 132453) | Hypersaline lake sediment archaeal communities from the Salton Sea, California, USA - SS_1_D_2 metaG | ecosystem: Environmental > Aquatic > Non-marine Saline and Alkaline > Hypersaline >...
CTACCCTTTGCACGAGGCGTGGGTTTTCGCGATCCATGGCGCGTCCAGTTCACGCCGGTCAACCTGGAGCGGCTCGGAGATTTTCAGGAAGATGCCGAGGTTACGCCGGGGACGTTGGCTGAGGTGGGCATCATCAAACGTGCGGATGAGTTGGTGGTGATTCTGGGGCGCGGAGAAGTCGATCACTCGCTTACGGTGAAGGCGCACCGGTTTTCTGCCAGTGCACGAGCCAAGATCGAAGCCGCTGGTGGGGCGGTGGAGGAACTGCCGTGGCGGCGAGGTGGTTATCGAACTCGGTAGGTTCGATATCAATACATGGAAATCGACGGTTATTCGGATAGGGGTGTGAGGCGATGATTCAGGCTTTGCGGAATGCCATGACTTTGCCCGATCTGCGGCGCAAGTTGTTGTACACGCTGCTGATACTCATTGTTTATCGGTTGGCATCGCATGTGCCGGTGCCGGGGGTTGATCAGGCAGCGCTGCAGCAACTGCTGAGAGGAACTGGCGGTGCCAGCCAGTTGTTCAATCTACTGGACCTTCTATCTGGTGGGGCAGTGGCTAATTTCTCGGTCATGGCGAATGGCGTGTACCCGTATATCACCGCCAGTATTATTTTTCAGTTGCTGATCCCGATCTTTCCCAGGCTGGAACGGCTGGCAGAGGAAGGAGAGGCAGGTCGACGCAAGCTCAATCAGTGGCAGTATTACATCACGATTCCCCTGGGCCTGCTGCAGTCTTTTGGTCAGGCACGGGTGTTTAGCGCAGGGGGAGGCGGTACACCTGTTTTGCCCCGCTTTGGTTTCAGCCCGCCGGAGAACATTTTGCCCACTGTCTCTGTGCTCGTCGCGATGACTGCTGGCACTATGTTTGCTATCTGGCTGGGTGAGTTGATCACTGAGCAAGGCATCGGCAATGGGTTGTCCCTGATCATCTTCAGCGGCATCGTGGCCCGTGTTCCGCAGAACATGGTGCGAATCTGGACGCAGGCTCAAGCGCGGGAAGGTGGCGGCGTGGGGATGGGTGTGCTGATGTTGGGTGTTTTTCTGGTTATCACTGCCATCACCATGTTTGTGATTGTGGTGGTCCAGGAAGGGGAACGACGGATTCCCGTCCAATATGGCAAGCGTGTGCGGGGCATCAAGATGTACGGTGGTGGAAGCACCCATATCCCGTTGCGGGTTAACACGGCCGGGATGATCCCGCTGATTTTTGCTCAGTCCATTCTCACTTTTCCAGCGGTGATTGCGCAGTTCTTTGTTGGCAGTGAAAGTGCCAGGGTATCCCAATTTGCGCAGGGAGTGATGAATTTCTTCAGTGGGCAGAGTCCGTGGTATGGTCTGCTTTACTTCTTGGGAGTCGTTGGGTTTACCTATTTCTACACTGACGTAATGATTCAGCAGCAGGATCTGCCGAGTGCTCTGCAAAGACAGGGCGGGTTTATCCCGGGCGTCCGGCCTGGCAAAAGAACGGCTGAATACATCAACTCTGTGTACCGACGGATCACGCTCGTAGGAGCGCTGTTCTTGGGCGGGGTGGCAGTGTTACCCTATATCGTGGACTTGTTCCTACAGACGAGGGTGTTGCTTATCACCGCTTCTGGCCTGCTGATTGTGGTGGGTGTCGTGCTGGATACGATGCGCCAGCTTGAGGCTCAGCTCTTGATGCGTCATTATGAAGGGTTCATCAAGTAAGGGTTGGTCATTGGCGCTTGCGGAAGGAATGGGTGACATCGTTGATTACACTGAAATCAGCCACTGAGATTGGGAAAATGCGCCGGGCGAATCAGATAGTGGCCGAGGTGCTGCAATTGATGCGGGAACGGGTCGCGCCAGGCGTGACGACGGCGGAATTGGATGAGTTGGCGGAGGCTGTAATTCGTGGGCACGACGCTATTCCGTCGTTCAAGGGTTACCCTCCAGGCAGCGCTAACCCTTTCCCGGCCAGTATCTGTGCGTCGGTAAATGATGAACTGGTCCACGGTATTCCTGGCCCGCGCGTGTTGCAGGAAGGGGACATTATCAGCGTCGATGTTGGAGCTATCCTGGATGGCTATCATGGTGATGCCTCGGTCACACTGCCGGTGGGACAGACCAATGCACAGGTGCAGAGTCTGCTGGAGGTAACCGAAGGTTCGCTGTATGCGGGGATTGCCGCCGCCAGAGCAGGTAGCCGTACCGGTGATATATCTGCTGCTATCCAGTCATACGTCGAGGGACGGGGGTACAACGTTGTCCGCGAGTACACCGGTCACGGGATTGGACGGGAGATGCACGAAGACCCACAGGTTCCCAACTACGGGAAACCGGGAACAGGTCCCCAGCTACGGAAGGGGATGACTGTAGCGCTCGAACCGATGGTCCTGGCTGGAGATAGTTGCGTGCGGGTGCTGGATGATCATTGGACTGTGGTCTCGTGTGATGGAAATCTGACGGCCCATTTTGAGCACACAATTGCCGTCACCGATGGCGATGCAGACATCTTGTCGCGATTATAGGAGAGTGAACGGATATGAGGCAAGGAGGTGTGGCGCTATGAAGGTCTCGCCATCAGTGAAGCGGCGCTGTCCGAAGTGCAAGATTATTCGGCGGCGCGGTGTGGTGCGGGTAATCTGCGAAAATCCGAAGCATAGGCAGCGTCAAGGGTAGTTTTGAGTTTCCAAGCCTGGTAGTCTGGGGTTTTTACTGTGGTCAGAGATTTCGTTTTGGTGTGTTGGAATTTTGACTGGAGGATACTATGGCACGTATCGCAGGCGTAGACTTGCCACGTGACAAGCGGACAGAGATTGGTCTAACATATATTTACGGCATTGGGCGTAGCCGGAGCAGCGAGATCCTGCGCAAAGCCGGTGTAGATCCTGACAAGCGTGTCAGGGAGCTTACAGAGTCGGAGGTTGCTGCGCTGCGCGAGGTCATTGACCGCGAGTATCAGGTTGAGGGTGACCTGCGGCGTGAAGTGCAGATGAACATCAGGCGCCTTTTGGATATTGGGTGCTACCGAGGTCTACGTCATCGTCGCAATCTGCCGGTGCGTGGTCAGCGCACGCGAACGAACGCCCGTACGAGGCGGGGGCCCAAGAAGACGGTGCCCGGTCGCGGACGACGCCGTGGAATGAAGAAGAAGTAGGCTTAGATTTTATAGGGGAGGGGTAATGGCACGCGGTAAGCAACCGGGCCGGCGGCGTGGAGCACGCCGGACTAAGAGGAATGTGCCACACGGGCAGGCCCACATTCACGCAACTTTCAATAATACGATCGTGACGATGACCGATCAAAACGGAAATGTCGTCAACTGGGCCAGTGGTGGGACGGTTGGATTTAGAGGATCACGGAAAAGTACACCTTTCGCTGCCCGGCAGGCTGCTCAGAAGGCGGGGAAGGAAGCGATGGACCATGGGATGGTTGAGGTAGATGTCTACGTCAAGGGGCCTGGACCCGGGAGAGAAGCGGCAATTCGCTCCCTTCAGGCAGCCGGTCTGAGGGTGCGCTCTATTACTGACGTGACTCCAGTCCCCCATAACGGCTGTCGCCCGCCCAAAAAGCGTCGGGTATAGTGCAGGGACAGGGATTGGATCGGATAGACGAGGAGTGGATGTATGGCCAGATATACAGGCCCAGTTTGTAAACTTTGCCGTCGTGAAGGGGAGAAGTTGTTCTTGAAGGGAAAACGCTGTTTCTCGCCCAAGTGTCCGTTTGAGCGAGATCGCGGCTATCCACCGGGTGAGCATGGGCGGCTGGCCCGATTCCGTCGGCGTCGCCCCTCTGACTACACTCGCCAGTTGCGTGAGAAGCAGAAGGCACGCCGCATCTACGGAGTGCTGGAGCGTCAGTTCCGGCGCTATTTCCGTGAGGCAGAGCGTCGATCGGGCCTCACTGGTGAAAACCTGCTTATCGTGTTGGAGAGTCGGCTTGACAACGTGGTGTATCGGTTGGGTTTTGCCGATTCGCGGCCGCAGGCTCGCCAGCTGGTGCAACACGGTCATTTTGTCGTCAACGACCGCCGGACGAATATTCCCTCGTACATCGTTTCTCCAAAAGACACAATTGCTGTGAGGGATGCGAGCCGTAAGCGCACGTACTTCAAGGAGCGTGCCAATGAACTCGATGAAGGAGCAGTGCTTGATTGGCTGAGTCTGGATTCTGGTTCAATGACGGCTCGGGTGTTGAGGACGCCTGCGCGGGAAGACATTGACACATCTTTGAATGAGCAGTTGATTGTGGAGTACTATTCGCGTTAGGGAACATCGGACGTCTCGCTTCAGGCCAGCTATGGGAGGGTGACATAGTTCTTCACATGGCGTTTCCTCTGCAGGTCTGTGGCTAGTTAAACACAGGAGGCGATGGTTGTCAGTTCAAGTGCTGCCTAAAATTGAGACGGATGCGATTTCCCAGACTTATGGTCGTTTCGTGATCGGTCCACTCGAGAGTGGCTTCGGAATCACGTTGGGCAATGCGCTCCGGCGGGTGTTGCTCTCTTCACTTCCTGGTGCGGCGGTGACTTCGGTTCGTCTTTTCGATATTCCGCACGAGTTCACTACCATCCCAGGCGTGCGTGAGGACGTGATGCAGTTTATTCTGCAAATCAAACAGCTGCGTCTGAAGATGGAAAGCCAGGAGCCGATGCGCATGTCTCTTCAGGTGCATAGCGAGGGAACAGTCACGGCTGGGGATATTCAAGCCCCACCGGAGATCGAAATCCTGAACCCGGACCTATATCTGTTTACTGTGGATTCCGGTGATGCGCGTCTCGATATCGAGTTCACAGTCGAGCAGGGACGAGGCTATCTCTCGTCTGATGTGCGAGGTCGGATGTCTATCGGCGAGCTGCCAGTGGATGCCATATTCAGCCCAGTGCGTCGGGTTGCTTTCGATGTGGATCGGGCGCGTGTAGGTCAGATGACCAACTACGACCGCCTGACGCTGGAGATCTGGGCCGATGGGCGGATTGTGCCGCTGGACGCGCTTAAGGAGGCGGCACGCATCCTGGTTACTCACCTGCGGCTGATCGCAGGTCTCACACTGGAAGAAGAGACCGAACCAGTTGAGGAGGAGGAGGGCCTTCCGAGCGAGGTCTATGAGATCCCCCTCGAGCAACTTGATCTGAGTGTGCGCGTGTTCAATTCTCTCAGACGCACCGGTATCACCAGTGTGGGTGAGGTGCTGGAGATGCTTGAGTTGGGAGATGATACGTTGCTGACGATCCGTAACTTTGGAAAGAAATCGCTGGCCGAGTTGAAAACACGACTCCGAGAGCACGGTTTTTTGGAAGAAAGTGCGGAGGAGGGTGGAGGTGCGTAGATGCGACATCGAGTCGCGGGAAAGAAACTGAACCGCTCCAGCGGTCACCGCAAGGCTTTGCGCCGCAATTTGGTGACGGCGTTGTTCTATCACGAGCGGATTGAGACGACTGAGGCGAAGGCCAAGGCGATCCGCGGACACGCGGAGAAGCTTATCACATTGGCCAAGCGGGGTCTGATGGCCGAGCAGGAAGACCCGGCTCGGGGTGTCTATGTTAGACGGCTCGCAGCTGGACGCCTGAATCGATGGATCGGGGAGCCTGATGGCACGTGGACGGATGTGGTGGGGAAGCTGTTTGAGGACATCGCGCCACGCTATATGGATAGACCAGGTGGCTACACCCGTATCTACAAGTTGGGTCCGCGCAAGGGCGACGCTGCGTCAATGGTGTTGTTGGAGTTGGTCGAGGAGTAGGACGGAAGATAGGCAGGCGCGGCGTGCGGGTGCGAGCGATCGTCGCCTACGACGGGACCGATTACGGAGGGCTCCAGCGTCAGACGAACGCTCCAACCGTGCAGGCGGCGCTGGAGGCGGCGCTGGCGCGGGTGACTCAAGAGGCGGTCACCGTTCTGGCTGCAGGCCGTACAGATGCTGGAGTACATGCGGCCGGACAAGTCGTTGCCTTTGATACGGATTGGCGCCATACCCTGGGCGATCTGCAGCGGGCGCTGAACGCAGTTCTGCCTGTTGATGTTGCTGTGTCGGAGGTTGAGGCGGTGGCTGCGGGTTTTCATCCGCGCTACGATGCCCACAGCCGACGGTACAGGTACTCAGTTTACAATGCACCTGTGCGCTGTCCGCTGAACCGGCGGTATAGCCTGCACGTCGCTGCTCCATTGAATGTGGCGGTAATGCAGCAGGCAGCACAGCTCCTGGTGGGTGAACGTGACTTTGCCACGTTTGGGCGGCCGCCTAAGCAAGGTGGCGTCACAATACGACGGTTGCTGGTAGCGGAGTGGTACGGGGAATCTGCGCGGCTGACTTTTGACATCGAGGCCAACGCTTTCCTCTACCGTATGGTGCGCAGTATCGTCGGTACGTTGCTCCAGGTGGGGCTGGGCAGGATGAGTGTGGAGGAGTTTGTGGCGGCGCTGGATGCGTGCGACCGAAGCCTGGCTGGGCCAACAGCCCCTCCTCACGGCCTTTGTCTGATGGAAGTGAAATATTAACACCTTTTTGTTGGGGGTGTCGAAATGGTGGAAAAGACTTACGTGACAAAAAGAGAAGACGTCCAACGAGAGTGGTACGTGGTGGATGCCGCGGGACAGACGCTCGGCCGTTTGGCTTCTCGGGTGGCACATATTCTGCATGGCAAGCATAAGCCTGCGTACTCACCGGCGGTTGATGTTGGTGATTGCGTGATTGTCGTCAACGCTGAGAAAATTCACGTGACCGGGCGCAAGCTGGACCAGAAAATCTACTACCGCCACACCGGCTATCCGGGCAATCTCAAGCGGACTACACTGCGCAATTTGCTCCAGAAACACCCCACGCGGGTGATCGAACTCGCAGTGCGCGGCATGCTGCCGAAAAACCGGCTGGGGCGGCGGATGTTCAAGAAGTTGAAGGTCTATGCTGGGCCGGATCATCCCCACGCGGCACAGCAACCTAAGCCGTTGAAGTTAAGTTGACAGGCATCGGAGTGCCTGCAGAAGGGGGAATCTCAGTGGATTATTACGAGGGAATTGGACGACGGAAGACCGCTACGGCGCGGGTGCGGATCTTCCCTGGAGGCGACGGTACTATCGTCATCAACGAGCGGCCGCTCGACACCTATTTTGTCCGAGGCAAGGACATTGTTTGTCTCAAGGGGCCGCTTGAGGCGACGGGGATGGAGAGTCACTTCAACGTCAGCGTCAAGGTGAAAGGTGGGGGAATCACGGGTCAGGCCGATGCGGTCCGACTGGGCATCGCGCGGGCGTTGGTAAAGGCGGATCCGGACCTGCAGCCGACCTTGCACAAGGGAGGATTCCTCACCCGCGATGCGCGGATCAAGGAGCGAAAGAAGCCGGGTCTCAAGAAGGCGCGCAAGGCGCCCCAGTACACCAAGCGCTAGGCAGAAGAGCAGACAAAAACGTGTGGGGCAGGGCAGAATTGCCTTGCCCCTTTCGTGTTTGTGCCTTTGTAGGGGGGAGATTATGGGCACGATCACCATCATAGGCCTGGGGCCGGGTGATCCGCGTTATCTGACGCAGGAGGCAGGTGCAGTGCTGAAGGCCGCTACCGAGGTCTGGCTGCGCACGAAACACCACCCGACCGTAGATGGATTGCCATCCCATCTGGTGTTGCATTCCTTCGATTATCTGTACGATGAATCAGAGAGCTTTTTTCAGGTCTACGACGCCATCGCTGGCGAAGTACTGCGGTTGGGCGGGCGTCCCGAGGGAGTCATCTATGCTGTGCCAGGCCATCCGCTGGTGGGTGAAGCTACAGTGAGAGAGATTCTATCGCGAGCGGAGGAGGCTGGCCTGGCTGTGTGGGTTGTCCAGGGGCTGAGTTTTGTCGAGCCCACACTCACAGCGCTAGGAATAGACGCCCTGTCAGGCTTGCAAATCCACGACGCCGTGGAACTGGCGGCGCGATACCATCCGCCACTTAACCCCGACCTGCCGGCACTAATCGGGCAGCTTTACAGTCGAGCGCTTGCCGCCGATGTCAAACTCACGCTGATGAACCAGTATCCCGACGACCATAAAGTGGCGCTGGTGCAGGCGGCTGGGACTTCTGAGGAACAAGTCGTCCATTTGCGGCTTTACGATCTTGACCATCGGCATGACAGTGACCGCTGGGAAAACCTGGCTCACCTGACTGCGCTGTACGTGCCGCCGCTGCCTGCCAGCGGCAGTTTTGAGGGATTTCAGGACACAGTGGCTCACCTCCGTGCACCCGATGGCTGTCCTTGGGATCGCGAGCAGACCCACGAGAGCTTGCGGGCAGCGCTGCTGGAGGAGGTATACGAGGCTCTGGCGGCAATTGACGCCGGTGATGGGCAGGCATTGCAGGAAGAACTAGGTGATGTCCTGCTGCAGGTTGTGCTTCATTCACAAATCGCCACCGAGGAGGGTCAGTTCAAGATGGCCCAGGTTGTCGCCGGTATCGACGCTAAGCTGAAGCATCGCCACCCACACGTGTGGGGCACGCGGACGGTGAAGGGAACCGAAGAGGTGCTGCAGCGCTGGGAGGAATTGAAGCGAGAAGAGAAGGGGGAGGAACGTTCGGTTCTGGAGGGTGTCCCGGCGGCATTGCCGGCGCTACAGCAGGCTGATGCATACAGCCGGCGCGCAGCCCGAGTGGGCTTCGATTGGACGGATGTGAATGGCGTGGCCGAGAAGATTCGTGAGGAGATGGCCGAGGTTGAGGCTGCGACTACTCCACAGGAACGGGAGGCGGAGCTGGGCGACCTGTTGTTTGCGGTAGTCAACTGGGGACGCTGGCTAGGAGTGGATGCGGAGACTGCTCTGCGACAGGCCAACGCCCGTTTCCGGCATCGTTTCCGCAGCATGGAGCAGACCGCCCGCAAGCAAGGGCTGGATATGACGTCCCTGACCATGGATGAGTTAGAGGCGCTCTGGCAAGAAGCGAAGGGCGCTAGCTGAGATGAGGCAAGCCCCCCACTCACCCAGAAGTGGGGGGCTTTATTCTAGCAGTCGGGGCGCGGGGATTTGAACCCCGGGCCTCAGCATCCCGATTGCTGCGCGCTAGCCTGGCTGCGCTACGCCCCGATAGCGTAACTATTATACTCCATTCGGGCTGTTTGACAAGGCTGAGCTTGACACACGCAGATTTCTGTTGTAACATGTAAACGTATTTTTATATAATTTTCCTTTATGCATTGTGTAACCGTAGGGGGGGAATGGTGGTCGCTGAGCGGCGTTCGGTAGTAGATGGGGAGTTACGGGAGATGGCGCGTTACTTCCACGCGCTTAAGGATATGCTGCGCCTGCGTATCCTCGTGACGTTGGCCGAGAGTGGAGAGATGACGGTGACAGAGCTTTCACGGACACTCCACGTAAGTCAGCCGCTCGTTTCTTTTCACCTGCGCCCGCTGCGTGTAAGCGGCATCATTCGGGTGCGGCGGGCTGGTCGGCAGGCGTACTGTTCTTTGGATCTGCCTGAGATTAAACGTCGTCAATCTGAGTTTGTGGAGATGTTGTCAGAGGTCGTGGATTCGAAACACTGCAATTCCCAGGAGGTGTGAAGTAGTGATGGCGAGGGGGGAAAAGGTGCGCGTAGCAATCATTGGTGTGGGCAACTGTGCGTCAGCGTTGATCCAAGGGGTACATTTCTACAGGGATGCACCGGACAGTAGCTTCGTCCCTGGTTTGATGCACGTGAACCTGGGTGGCTACCACGTAGGAGATATAGAGTTTTCCGCTGCTTTCGATATCGACAGGAACAAGGTTGGTCTCGACTTGGGAGAGGCGATCTGGCAGTCGCCCAATAACACGATCAAATTCACGGATGTCCCTTGGGTCGGCGTGCCGGTTAGCCGTGGTATGACCCACGATGGTTTGGGCAAGTATCTCTCACAGGTGATTGAGAAGGCGCCTGGGCCTACCGATGACATCGTGCGCATCCTCAAGGATACGAAGACCGATGTGGTGGTAAGTTTCCTCCCTGTGGGGAGTGAAATGGCCACCAAGTGGTACGTGGAGCAGGTGCTTGACGCTGGCTGTGGGTTTGTTAACTGTGTCCCTGTCTTCATCGCCCGCGAGGAATACTGGCAGGGCCGCTTTGCAGAACGGGGGCTCCCGGTCATCGGCGACGACATCAAGAGCCAGGTTGGTGCCACTATTTCCCACCGGGTCTTGACCCGCCTTTTCCGTGAGCGAGGTGTAAGGCTCGACCGCACCTATCAGCTTAACTTTGGCGGCAATATGGATTTCTATAACATGCTGGAACGGGCAAGGCTGGAGTCCAAGAAGATATCCAAGACCAATGCTGTGACCAGTCAGTTGGACTATCAGTTGCCGGCGGAGAGCGTGCATGTAGGGCCGTCGGATTATGTGCCGTGGTTGACGGACCGGAAGTTTTGCCACATTCAAATGGAAGGCACTACCTTTGGGGAGGTGCCGCTGAAGGTCGAGATGAAGCTGGAGGTATGGGACAGCCCCAACTCGGCCGGGGTAGTGATCGATGCGGTGCGTTGCTGCAAGCTGGCGCTTGATCGCGGGATGAGCGGATCTATCATTGAGCCAGCAGCGTACTTCATGAAATCGCCGCCCATCCAGTACAGTGATGATGAAGCGCGGAGGCGACTTGAAGCGTTTATCTCAGGCGCAGCGGGGGACAATGAGTAGCGCTCAGCAGGCAGAGTGCAAGCAGCGGGCAGAGAAAAAGCAGCAGCGCGGACGGTGGGATTCGCTTACTGACTGGGCACGTACCCAGGCAGGAGTCGTCTTGATGCCTGTCGCCCGTGTTATGGGTCGCCTGGGCATCCACCCCAACACGATCACCGTTTTGGGCATGTTGATGCAGGCCGGTGTCGGGGTGGTGTTTGGCTTGGGCTACATCACGCTCGGGGGCTGGCTGCTGCTGGTCGTTGCGCCAGTGGATGCACTGGATGGGGCACTGGCGCGGGCGCTGGGAAAGCAAAGCCGCTTTGGGGCATTTCTGGATTCGACCCTGGATCGACTTTCCGATGCGGCTCTCATTCTAGGGCTTACCCTGCACTTTCTGCGCCAGGGGAAGTCCATCGCTATTGCCCTGTGCCTGATCTCGCTGGTGGCAGCGATAATGGTCAGCTATACTCGTGCCCGGGCCGAATCGCTGGGCTTCCCCTGTAAGGTTGGGTTGCTGACCCGCTTTGAGCGTATTGTTCTTATTGGCGCACTGTCGGCGGTCGGATTGCCTGTGGTGATGGTATGGGGGTTGGCGGTACTCTCTGTCTTCACGGTGGCGCAGCGAATCCTGCACGTCTACACAGTCTCTCGGCGCGAAGAGCGGTGTTAGGTCGGTTTCTGGATTTACTCTGCAGCCATAAGAGCGAGATCGTGAGACTGCTGGCCGGAGCCTCCGACCAGCAGTTTTCTTTTGGAGGGGGCGCGATAGTACCCGATACCCATTGCCAGGGTAGACCAACGTTGGTATAATGGAGTTCGCGGCGTTATCTACGTTTTGTACCTATCGCGATTGAACGGTGGATGGTTAGAATGCCCAGCGTGTCGTCGCCCTGACACGCTGAGCAGCCGTTAGGGACGTGGCGGCAATGATTCAATTGACCGGTCTGACCAAGCAATTCGATGGCTTCACCGCTGTGGACAGGGTGACGCTCTCGGTGGCCTCAGGTGAAATTCTAGCTCTATTGGGCCCCAACGGTGCCGGCAAGACGACTACGGTGCGGATGCTGGCGGCGATCCTGCGCCCTACGACTGGGCAAGCATATGTGGCCGGATACAGCGTGACCGAGCATCCGCGAGAGGTTCGGCGCCGGGTCGGGTTGTTGACGGAGCATCCGGGGCTGTACTTGCGCATGCGGGGCCAGGAGTACCTGGACTTCTTCGGGCGCTTGATAGGGCTGGACGCTGAGGAGCGTACGCGCCGGGCCAGGGACCTGCTGGCCCGTTTTGGCATGTCTGATGCCTGGCGTCAGCGTATGGGCACCTATTCAAAAGGCATGCGCCAGAAGATGGCGCTCGTGCGCGCGATGCTGCATGACCCACCGGTCCTGCTGCTGGACGAGCCCACCTCGGCGATGGACCCCCACAGCGCTAAGCTGGTCCGTGATGCGGTGCTTGGTCTGCGCCATCACCGACGCGCGATTGTGATCTGCACTCACAATCTGGCGGAGGCGGAGGCCCTGGCCGATCGTATTGCCATTATCCGGCGCGGGCGGATTATTGCATTGGGAACTCCTGCGGAGCTGAAGTCTCGTCTGCTGGACCCGCCTGTGATGGAGCTACATCTGGCCCAGCCGACTGACGGTGTTACAAAGCTCGTCTCCGGTCTGGTCAAGGTCGAGGATCAGGGGGAGGATTGGCTGCGTTATTCTACAACCGATCCTCAGGAGATCAATCCTCTCCTGCTTCAGACGCTGGCGTCACACGGGCTGGGAGTGGTCACGCTGAGCGAAGTCCCCCGAAGCCTGGAAGACGTCTACCTGCGGGTGGTCGAGGAGTAAGGAATGGCAGTGGTGGCCGGACGTGGGCGCGGGACTATGGCGGAATCGCTGCGGATGACACGTACGCTGGTACAGCGTGAGATCCGCGATACACTGCGGGACTGGCGGATCGTGGTGCCCATCGTCATCTTGACGCTGTTTTTCCCGGCTCTGATGAGTTTCGTGGCCGATATGGCGCTGAGTTGGGTCGCCAAGTACGGTCAGCCGATCATTGGCGAGCGGTTGTTGCCTTTTCTGCTGATGGTGGTCGGTTTCTTCCCGATTTCATTCTCGTTGGTGATCGCGTTGGAGACCTTTGTGGGGGAGAAGGAGCGCAGGAGCCTTGAGCCACTGTTGGCTACGCCCTTGACGGATGCGCAGCTCTATCTGGGTAAGACCTTGGCGGCGATGATTCCCCCCCTGTTGGCTGCCTATCTAGGTATAGCCGTCTACTTGGTCGGACTGTATTTCTTCAAGGGTTGGACGCCACCGTTGATCCTCCTGCTGCTGGTCATCTTGCTGACCACGGCTGAGGCACTGGTGATGGTCTCGGGCGCGGTGGTGGTGTCGAGCCAGACGACGAGTGTGCGGGCGGCGAATCTGCTGGCCAGTTTTATCATCATTCCGATGGCGCTTCTGTTGCAAGGTGAGGCGATCATCATGTTCTGGGCTAACTACGACGTATTGTGGTGGATCGTGGCCTTCTTGCTGGTTGTGGACGTCGTGTTGGTGCGGATGGGGGTACGTATCTTCAATCGCGAGGAGCTGTTGGGGCGCGAGATCGACGAGCTGAACGTGGCTTCTCTGTGGCGCACGTTCTGTGGACATCTGCGCTGGAAGCAGTGGTTCTTCGGGCTGGATGTGCAGAGGATGCCCGCTTGGCTGCGCTGGCTGGGTACCCTGGGGGGGCTATACAGGTATGACATTCCAGCTATTCTGCACCGTTCGCGGTTAGCGCTCGTGGCCGTCGCTGTTGGGCTGCTGGCCTCCGTTTACGTTGGCTACGCCTTCGCCTATCGTTACCAGCTTCCCCCGGATATGTTGGAGCTGGATCTCGTCTCGGCTGAAACGTTCGCCGAGTTGCCGGCCGTGGATTGGCTTCCGGCATTCACAATCTGGGGAGTGTTCAGTAACAATGTGCGAGCGCTGGCATTGGCGGCATTTCTGGCAGTGTTCTCCTTCGGCACGTTGGCGGTGGCGTTGCTGATGGCTCCGTTGGCGATTGTTTTCTTCTTCGTCGCCCAGGCCGCCCGTCTGGGGTACAGTCCAGTGTTGTTCTTTTCCGCTTTTGTGCTGCCTCACGGGCTGCTTGAGTTGCCTGCGGCGAGCATCGCGACTGCGTTGGCCGTGCGACTGGGGGCGACCTTTATGTCGCCGAAGCATGGTTCGACCGTGAGCGGAAGATGGCTTTGGGCGCTGGCCGATCTAGTAAAGGTGTTCGTCGCCCTGGTCCTGCCCCTGTTGGCATTGGCTGCCTTCATCGAGGTATACATTACCCCCTACGTTGTGATTTGGGCCTTTGGAGGATAGGTGGCTTTCCCCTGAGCCCTTCCATATTCATTGAACCATCGTACGTCATTTTCGAGACCCCCTGTTCCCCCCTCGCTTTGACCAAATTTGCTCTTTGTGGTAGACTTTACCCTCGTCCGCTATGCACTCCAGCCTCGTCGAGAAAGGAGGCGAAACGGTGACAGTCTCGCGTCAGGTATAGAGCCGAAGGCGAGAGCGTCCTATTGCACGGGTGTTATGATGTTTGTCACTGTACCCGGGTGTCTAGCGACACTTGAGGGATCAAGTGCTGGCAGGTAAAATAGCCCTCACGCCTGTAGTGCATGCGCGATAGGTGCTATTTGTTGTTACGCTGGTTTCAGTGTATAATTTGCCAAGTGAGTCCCGGCCTTGTCTGTATACGTTGGTTTTGCGCCAACTGGTCGGCTTGGTAGCGAACCGTTCGGGTAGTGCTGTGAACTGTGAATTGTACTGTCTTTGCGGTAGGGGGGAAGATCACACTGCGTCGTCTGCTTCCCGATTGCTCCGCCCCTTGGATCGAGCTGGTTGAGGGGAGCCCCGGACAGGACTTCTGTAGATACATTTGCGGCATGGTGCCGTATAAGTAGGTGCTTCATGAAATTCGGTGAGATTATCTCGGTTTTGGAGGGGAGATTGATCTCAGAGGATGCTGACCTCGATATTGAGATCGCGTGTGCGTGTGCGGCGGATCTTATGAGCGACGTTCTGGCCTTCGCCGAACTAGGCTCTGTGTTGCTTACTGGGCTATGCAATCCTCAAGTTGTGCGCACAGCGGAGATGGCTGACATCGCGGCGATTGTTTTTGTCCGCGGCAAGTACCCCCCGCCGGAGACCATCGCGCTGGCGGAAGAGGAAGGCATACCTTTGGTGGTCACCTCTTATGCTATGTTCGAGATGTGCGGCCGTCTCTATCAGGCTGGCTTGAAGAGCTGTGACATCTCCTGTCGCCTCGTGGGGCAGGGGACCTGAAGGACGGGCGGACACGTACGGCGCCTATAGCCACAATTGCGATGCCCCAGATCACCAGACTCCACGAGCTAGTCTATGAATTGAAGATCGCGGAGGTCATGACGCAGGAGGTGGTCACTGTCACGCCTCAGACGTCTATGTCTGAGCTGAGGAAGATATTGCAGGAGCATCGCATCTCGGGGACGCCTGTGGTGGAGAACGGTGAGCTGGTGGGCGTCATCAGCATTGAGGATTTGATCAAAGCGCTGGCGGCCGGGGAAATGGGCGTCACGGTGGATGAGAGAATGACCCGTGACCCGGTTGTCCTGTGTGCCGACGATCGCGTCGTTTTGGCCGTTGACCATTTCACCCGCTATGGCTTTGGCCGTTTCCCTATCGTCGATGAGGATGCAAAATTGGTGGGCATCCTCACCCAAGGTGATGTCACTCGTGGACTGCTCAAGAAGCTGGAGTTCGAGTACCACGAGGATGAGGTGCGTCGCTATCGAGCCAGTCACATCTTTGAAGACGTCGTGTCCGACCGCACCAGTATCTTCTTGCACTATGACGTGGTGGCGCATGATTTTGACTATGCCGGTGAGGCCTCCAGCAAAGTCAAGCGTGCTTTGAATCACCTGGGGGTTTCATCTCAGATCGTCCGCCGGGCGGCGATCGCGACCTACGAGGCAGAGATGAACATCATCATCCACACTGACGAGGGAGGAGAGATCACGGTCGAGATCCAGCCTGAACAGATCATCATGCGGGCGACGGACACAGGGCCAGGTATCCCAGATATCGAGCAAGCAATGCAGCCAGGCTTTTCAACTGCTTCAGAATGGATCCGGGAGATGGGCTTCGGAGCAGGGATGGGACTGTTGAATATTCAGAGATGTACCGACGAGATGCGCCTGGAGTCTCCACTTGGCACGCGAACCTCCCTGGAGGTCGTGATCTATGTGGATCGAAGGCGCGCGCGCGCAGAAAGCCAAGGGGCCTGTGGAAAATGACACTGGAGGAGCTCTGTCGTCAATTGCAATTGGATGTCCAGGCTGCGCCAGCGAAGCTGAGTACGCAGGTTACGGGGGGGTACGCTTCCGACCTGCTGAGCTGCGTGATGGCTAAGGCGCAGACGGGCTACGTCTGGGTCACCCTGCAGAGCCATCCCAACATCGTGGCCGTGGCTAGCCTGGCCAATCTTGCTGGCATCATCATTACCGAGGGCATGAATCCTGACCCTGCTACGATCGAGAAGGCAGAGGAACAGGGCATTCCGATTCTGACGACATCGCTCACGACGTTCACAGTGGTTGGCAGATTGTTTGAACTGGGCGTGTCAGGGGTAGATGACGTCGGTAAGTAGGCCCGACGCCTCGCTCGGAGCGCTCGTCATCGTATGCTACTATGAACTTCGCGCGCTCCGTTTTGCATGCTGTATGTTGATGAACAGATTTGCATGCGCGAGCTGAGTTTGCATATCTTGGATGCTCTGGAAAACTCGCTGGAGGCGGGTGCCACCGTCGTTGACTTGATCATCGAGGAGGACACGGCAGCGGATCAACTGGCGATCACGATTCAGGACAACGGTCGGGGCATGAACAAGACGCAGTTGGATCGTGTTTTCGATCCGTTTTTTACTACGCGCAGCACGCGTCACGTGGGATTGGGCATCCCGCTTTTCAAGGCCGCAGCGGAGCGCTGCGGTGGGAGTTTGACAGTCGTTTCGCAGCCAGGGGAGGGTACCATCCTTCGTGTTACCTTCGAACACAGTCACATTGACCGTGCTCCTCTGGGTGATGTGAGGGGCACACTGCTGGCGTTCATCCTGGCAGAGGCGTGCGACGTGCACTACGTCCATCGAGTGGATGGGCGCGAATTTGAATTCGACACGACGGACATTCGAACTGAGTTAGGGGATGCGCCACTGACGCACCCGATGGTGCGGAAGTGGCTGCAGGAATTCATCGCTGAGGGGGAACAAAACCTAAGGAGGCAATCTCAATGACAGCGGAGACGCTCGATTTGACCGGTGCAGCACTGGATCGTTCGTTCCTTGAGGCCGTGGATCCGTTGGAGAAGCTGCGGCGCTGCATTCAGTGTGGTACCTGTTCCGCTACTTGTCCGACGGCTTACGCTATGGACTATTCGCCCCGGCAGGTGTGGCGCATGGTCCAGTTAGGTCTGAAGGACGAGGTGTTGAACAGCAGTACCTTTTGGCTATGCACGACTTGCAAGGCTTGTCAGGTGCGCTGCCCGCGGGGTATCGATCTGATGGATGCGATGATCTCGTTGAAG
>Ga0180434_10004403_pt1 | contig 17168 bp, 20 predicted proteins | sample SS_ome_7_FD_132453 | JGI IMG/M metagenome (GOLD analysis project Ga0180434, IMG submission 132453) | Hypersaline lake sediment archaeal communities from the Salton Sea, California, USA - SS_1_D_2 metaG | ecosystem: Environmental > Aquatic > Non-marine Saline and Alkaline > Hypersaline >...
CCAACAAACAAGATGGCATAGTTTATCGCATACCCGAGCGCAGCGAGCTGGGACAGCGAATTATCAACAGTCGAGTGGGTTTGGCCATCCACACTGCCATGAAGGATCCTGTCGGTGAAGAACAGCCGGTAACAGATCCCGAATCCATACTTGATACGGTACCTGGTCTCATGGTAGCAGGAGCCACTGTGCCAGGACTGCGAAATCTCGAACCAGACCGCGAGCTGATGCAGAAAGTGTCGGCATTGAGCACCGGAACTTCGGCACAAGCTCTCAACAGTTTTTTCAATCCTGTATCACTGCGAGAGCGCAAGATAACAGATCTTCCTGCACTCATGGAACGCTATATCAACAGCCTCAAAGGCACCGATTACAGCCAAGCCAATCCGGGCGATTTTGGCACATGGTTGGAAGCCAACGTCACACCTCAAAAATACCGCAACGTGGTAGAATATCTACAAGGGGCCAATCTACAGGGCATGCAGATTGCGTTTGACATCTGGAATCTAATACACGAACTCAAGCGTGATCTGCAACAACAGTTAGATCAGCAACAGCCTGGGCAGGAAGGCTGGGTATTGGCCACTCCGTCGGGCCGGGCCAAGCTGGTGAGCAGGATGGCTGGTGGTTTTGGTGCGCGCAAGTCAGAGCCAAAAGCACAGCCAAGTGCCCAAAAATAAGGCAAAGATATAAATAAGTGTAGGGCGAGAGCCCACATATTAGGAGATTAAAAATGGCATACTTTCCACCTTTCAATGGTGATTCGCAACCAGTATTTGCGTTAGACATCAATAACGGTGCCCAAACCGGTAACATCGGATCAACCGACGCGCTTGTGCAGCCTCAAGGTCCCAAACTGAACTTTTTCAAAGTTCTAGTCAAGGACGGTGGTGCCAGCGCAGTTGATCTGCGTGCTGAACTTGGTTCATATTCGGGCGGCGTTTTTGATCCCGGCGTTGTAAACCAGCTCAATCAGGCCATCCAGAACACAGCCACCATCGCTATCTATCAGGTAGAAGGTGCTGATACCGGACAGATCTCGTACGCGATCTATCCCCAGGAAGCCTACACTGCTGCTACGTTACAATCAGCTCTGCAGGCACTTGGCAATGTGCAGATCACTGACAGCTCGGGCACAGTGCGCGGTGTTAATGTGTCTGGTACCACAGTAACTGAGCCTGGCTTCCAGCTGGCCTAAACATCGATCTAGAAAGTCGACTCAACCCCGGTTATGTGCCGGGGTTTTTCTTGGCGGTTAAATACATGTATCATGTACAAAATTAAGTGCACCACTAGATTTGACATCACGGCCACCGGTACACGGCGCCCTTTTAAGACAGAAACACGCAACACAGATCAAACACATCGCGAACATCAGATCTGGCAAAAGCAGAGAAATCAACAGAGCAACTGGGAAACCATCAACCAACTGATATCGTTGCGTTGTTTGCCCGAAGATATAACCACACCAGTGGCCAATCAGGACCATACCTGGAGTTTTGAATTTACAGTGCCTGATCTACGCAGTATCGGTAGGGATGACGACGAACTGTGTTATCTGCGGGCCGACGCTGATCAGGTGCCCATGATAGTTGGTTTAGATGAAGACACAGACACAGACACATTGTTGCGTACCCAAGACGCATTGTGCAATACCTGGTTTGAACTGGTACCGATAAATAAACCTAAAGGAATCGCACAAAATGGTTGATACCACGGATATCGAAAAGAAAAGTCTAGAAGCGCACGTGGAGCTGTGTGCCGAAAGATACAAGCAACTGGATTCCCGGTTGGAATCTGTAGACGCCAACGTGAGCAAGTTAGAGGGCATGATCAAAAATGTGCAAGACATGCTGACCAATCTTGCGCAGAAACGCAATGACCAGGTGCTGACCTGGGCTGGTGGCATCATCGCTGTGTTGTTGGCCAGTTTGGGATATCTGATTTCGGTTTATGTTATCGCATGAATGACAAATTGCTGCAAAAATTGCAAGACATGGTCAGAGACGATCTCGATCAGATAGAAAAACAAACCATATTATCAGTCGAGGATGGCTTTGCTTTGTTTGGACGGTATCATATAAGCCACACCGGCAACGGCTTCAAGGTACAGCGCGCCGACAATGACATAGCCTGTTTTGATACTGTGCGTTTGGCCTTGAGTTGGTGTATCGCTGACAAATGCAATCAATGGACACTTGCTGACAAGATAAAAAATCTTGATCACACAAGACAAAGGCTCAAAAATGACATCGATATATCTTCTGCGTTGACCAAACGCATGCAGGATCAGCCTCGACGTTGCATCGCGGAAATCAAGGTTGACCATAAAAGATCTCGACTCCGACAGGTAAACGAACAGTTGAATAAATGTATCTCTCTAGCTAAATACTGGCAGATCAAAGGATTCCAAGATGAAATTGCAAGAACTCGAAGAACAAACACAAACACGCCAAATCGCGCAAGCCATGCGAAATCAAGCCGGGCTTGATTTTGATGCCAGCAAGCTGGGTCCACGACGTGCGCGTGGCATGTTTGAATCAGTGGCTCGGTTGCTCAAAGAATACCGATCACAACCTCTAGCTCATAGAAGTGAGCGGGATCCTAATTATCTAGTGTTGACCATGATGGAACAGGCTCTGCAAGCCAGGATTCAAGAACAGAGCAGCGTGGCCACAACCGCACCGACCAGCACTGCTGCGGCTCCCACCGGTGGTGCCGCAGCGGCAATGATGAAGGATCCTAAATCCAAAGCCATCGCTGATAAAGTATCTCGAGGACAAAGCCTTACCCCTGATGAACAGCAGACCTTCAACAAGGTAATGTTGGCCAAAGAAAGCCGCAAAAAATCTCGCATGGTCAACGAAAGCGAGTTGCAACAGGCTCAGGTAGTTTTGGCTGCACAAGACATGATAGATCGTGTGCAAAAAATGATGGAAGAGATCAGCGAAATGCAATTCAAAGATCTGCCGGCCTTGACCGATAGCATCAAAAATGACATGGGCACAGAACAAGCACAACAGTTCCAAGTAGCCACTAGTCAGGCTCTATCCACTTTGTTGCAGTCTGTACAAACCAGCAAAAGTGAACTGGAATCTGCGCAAGGTGTACTGACTGGCCAAGCCCCCATTGTACCTGGTGAAGATCAAACCGGAATGCCCCCGGCCGCTGACATTGCAACGGCTGCTGAAATGCCAGTCCCGGGCGAACCTGGTGCTGATCAGGAAGAAATTGATCTTAGCCTGGATGCCAATCTCGGTGAACCACAAAGTCTTGGTCGTGAGCGACGTTGATGCGTCTGCTAGAAGTTGAAACCAGCCAGGCCCAATTAGAAAGACTAAGCGCGTTAGCACAGTTTTTGTTGGGACGCAGCGAAGATCAATCCGCTCAGAAAAAAATATCAACTGCCAGCTTTATTGCGCTGGCCAACAACATGGGAATCCCACTCACCGATGGACAACTACGTGATCTAAGTCAACAGGAACCTTTGAACCAATTGATTGGTAACATTGATGACAAAGACATCGTGTTTAAAGGTGCCGAAGACATCGGCCCGGCGCAAATGAGCGTGGATCAGGCCAGGACCACGGTAGATACCATGGCCAAGCGTGCAGCCAAATCTGCAATGCAATAAATATCCTGCATGATAACACTTGGGGCCGATGGCCGATACTTGATTCCCAAGATGGAATTTTACATCACCAACGTGTGCAATCTCAGTTGCGAGAATTGCAACCGTTTCAATGATCACAACTTCCAGGGCTGGCAAAACTGGAACACACTCAAGCATGTCTATCAGCAGTGGGCCCACAAGGTGCGTCTAGGCAAGGTAGTGATCCTGGGCGGAGAACCACTGCTCAATCCCACCATCATAGATTGGATACACGGTATCAATGACACCTTTGGAGTCAATGTGCAGGTGCTCAGTAACGGCACAAGGATCAACAATGTGCGTGGTTTATACGATGCCTTGCTGAGACAGATCGATGGAGTCAACAATTGGCTGGGCATCAGTTGTCATGACATGCAAGAATTTGCTGTGATTGAATACGAGCTACAAAAATTTTTGGCAGCACCGATCATGCGCGGCAACCCTGACAGATGTGCTGACTTTGGTGCCGATTTTGTTTTCACTGACAACAATGGCATCACAGTACCGATCTGGATACAGGATCACTTTACCAAGAGCGCAGTATTTTTGAATGAACACGGTAGATTTGCACTGCACCAAAACGATGTTGAACACGCTCATTCGGTATGTCCTTTTGTGCGCAACCGCAATTACCATTTCATACATGGGCGTCTCTACAAATGCGGGCCCGTGGCCTTGTTTCCGGAATTCGACGAGCAACACGATTTTGATATCAGCGTCGAAGACAAACAGCTTTTGCGTGCATATCGTCCGCTAGCGATAGATGAGTTTGAAACCCGTGGAGCCACTTTTATAGCAGATATTGACAAGTCTATACCACAATGCAAATTTTGTCCTGTGGATCATGAGCTGAAAAAAATAACAGTATCACACAAGGCCGGAAGAAGCCGACGCATTCCGATAAATATCATGCAAGGAGACTAGACCATGGACATGATCATTTACATCTTGCTCGGGGCCTTTATAGGATGGAACTTCCCTCAGCCATTCTGGGCCAAAATCATACAGGCCAAATTGGTAGACATGTTCGCAAAAAAACAATAAACTGTTTTAACACCCGGCAATTGTTCCAGCAAATTGCTGATGATTATTTGTGTGCATTTAATCTCAGCTTTCAACAACCAAAAGGAAACAGATATGGCCTACAGCGCAAAAGTGCTAGATCATTATGAAAATCCACGCAATGTGGGAACACTTGACAAGACCGATCCCTCGGTAGGAACCGGCATGGTAGGAGCACCTGCGTGCGGTGATGTGATGAAACTTCAGATAAAGGTAAACCAAGATGGCATCATCGAAGACGCGAGGTTTAAAACTTACGGCTGCGGATCGGCTATTGCTTCGAGTAGTCTCGTTACCGAGTGGGTCAAAGGAAAAACTCTTGATGAGGCGTCAGGCATTAAGAATACAGAGATCGCACAAGAGCTTGCACTCCCGCCTGTTAAAATCCATTGCTCGATACTGGCAGAAGACGCTATCAAAGCAGCCATAGATGACTACAGGAAAAAACATGCAGACCCAGTTTGATGTAACAGATTTGGCTGCGCAAAAAATCCAGACGCAGATCGAGCGTCGAGGTCGCGGATTAGGCATCAAAGTAGGTGTCCGTACTACCGGATGCTCAGGCCTAGCATATACCTTGGAATTTGTGGACGAAGAACAAGGCCGCGAAGTGTGCATGGAGCATCATGACGTCAATGGTGTGCGCATATATGTAGATCCCAAACATAGGCCCTATCTCTATGGTATGACCATCGACTATCAGCGGCGCGGGCTCAACGAAGGCTTTGAGTTCATCAATCCCAACGAACGAGATCGCTGCGGCTGCGGCGAATCATTCACAGTTTGATAGTTCAGCGGTATCAATATCAATCGCTATCGCGTGAAACAGTGGCGGGCCAACGCCTCTATGCCACGCCCGATGGCCAACGCTTGCCTTCAGTGACCACTATACTGGACCGCACCCGGCCCGTGGAAAAACGCCTCGCTCTAGAAAACTGGAAACGGAAAGTGGGGCATGACAAAGCACAGCAGATCACCACTGAGGCAGCCAACCGTGGCACCCGGATGCACACCTATCTAGAAAACTATGTGCGCAACGGTGAACTCACACCACGCAGTAACAATCCTTTTTCCTGGCCCAGCCACGCCATGGCCGAGACTGTGATTTCACAAGGACTCAACAAGGTTGACGAGTTTTGGGGCATTGAAATACCATTATACTTTCCTGGTATCTATGCAGGAACCACCGACGGTGCCGGGATACATCAAGGTGAACATGCCATATTGGACTACAAGCAAAGCAACCGCCCCAAACGTCGCGAATGGATTGATGATTATTTCATGCAGCTTTGCGCCTACGCCGAAGCACACAACGAAGTATATGGCAGCCATATCCGCAAAGGCGTGATCCTCATGTGTGTGCGTCCTGATGTAGATGAGCAGGGACAGATCATGAGCAAGCCGCAGTACCAAGAATTTGTGTTAGAGGGTGAAGAGTTTGAGCAGTATCGCCAAAAATGGTGGCAACGCGTAGAACTTTACTATCAAAATGCTGCATAAATAGCTGATCGACGGAATCACTAAACATGGCCATACTGCAGATATCACAAATCACCAATAGAAAAGGTCTCACCGAAAATCTCCCTCAGCTGGCTGGTGCCGAGCTGGGCTGGTGCGTAGACAGCCGTAGACTTTTCATAGGCAATGGCACCTTGCAAGAAGGTGCTCCTGTTATCGGTAACACCGAGATCCTGACAGAATTTTCTGATATCACTGTGCTCAGCAACTATACCTACAGTGATATCGCTGTGGGCTATTCGGCTCAGACCGGATCCACTGCTTCTAATCCAGTGGTACGCACTGTGCAGGCCAAGCTAGATGACCAAGCGTCGGTAAGAGATTTTGGTGCAGTAGGTGATGGTATAGCTGACGATACCGAAGCCATCAATCGAGCTTTGTATCAATTATTTTGTCGCGAAGACAACACAGCGATACGGCGTAGTTTGTTTTTTCCAGCTGGTACGTACCGTATCATAGAAAGCATCATCATCCCCACCTATGCCAAACTGGTAGGAGAAGGTGCAGACTGCACCATTATAAAACTGGATACTTCAGCGGATTTAAGCAGCCTGTCGGCCTACGTGGCAAGATTGGGAGATAGCCGACAACAGACCGGTGCCGCTATTGGCAGCTTTGATGCCACACCACCACGCAACATCGAGATTTCCAGTATGACTTTCCAGAGCCAAGAAGAAACCGATGTTTTCCTGATAGATCGCGCGCAACAGATATGGTTTGATAGCGTGAATTTCATAGGCCCAGTCACCCAGAATGAACTTGTAAATTATGCTGTGACTCCCACTGCACCTATCGCTTGCGTGCGATTTGCCAGCACTGCCTCGCTTGTTTGCACCGACATCAACTTTGATCGGTGTGGTTTTTTCAACAACACCTATGGCATAAACACATCACAACTGGCAAAAGGTATCAATGTCACCAACAGCTGGTTCAAGACCTTGTATCAAGGAGTGGTATTGAGCAATCCCGGTCCCACGGGATTGAGATTGGTGCACAATATTTTTGACATTGTCTATGCACAGGCACTAGATTTTGAAGATGTCAATCTCAACATCAGCGCCTATAATATTTTCTACAATGTTGGTCGCAGCATTGGTGGCAGCAGCCCGGTCACCACTATCATAAACTTTGACAATGAAAACAATGTCAGCGCCAATGATTTGTTTGAGAGATCTGATGCCGATGCCTACAATGTTCCGCGTGTGCAAATTGGCAGTTCTGGCACGGTTACAGGAGCCAGCCAAACACAGCTAGGTCAGCTAAGGCAGACACCTGGACGCAGCTTTGTGTTGTCCGACAATCAAACCAACCAAACTATATTTTCCGTCAACAATGATTATGTTCCGGCCCTACAAATGAGCTACACCATCGTGCGGAACGAAGCAGTGCGAACGGGCGTCATCTTTTTGGTGTCTGGTGCAGGTGACAGTACTGGTGACAGCAGCTTTGTTGACGACTATGTGGAAAACAGCGACACTGGAATAACCATCTCACTGGCACAAACCGGAAGCCAGGCACAGATACAGTATTCAAGTTCCAGTCTCGGTGTCGACGGTATCATCTACTACGCTGTCAGCAATTTCGGCTGATGTGGCATCAAGATTCTGGAGAACGATTGGCCGCTTGGCATGATCTTCGTGTGCGAGTGGCCGATGCGGCAATTCATGATTGCTTGCTGACCATCAATGACTGGTGGTTCCAGTGCCCGATCGGTAGTCCAACTCTGCAGTGGCAAACGGTCAAATCCTGGCCAGGTCCTTGGGATCTTTTGATCGACAATGACTTTTGTGATCTTGCGCGCGCAGCAGGTATCATGTATACTATAATCATACTTGGTCGACAGGACATCGCCTCAGTAGATCTTATACGCACCAAAGACGACAATTTAGTCCAGGTCAATGATGGGAAATATATACTGAATTGGGCTCCCGGGCAGTTATTAAATATCCGATCTGACAGAGTCCAAGTAGTAGACCAGATACCAAGCGGTATCTTACACCACAAAATAAGGTAGCACATGGCCAATATAAATGTTCAAAAACGAGACGGCAGCCGAGAGCTGCTGGATCTAGAAAAACTACATCGCGTCGTATTTTGGGCCACCGAAAATATCAACAACGTGAGTGCGAGTGAGGTAGAAATACGCAGTCATCTCCAGTTTTACAATGGCATACGCACTGCAGACATACAGGAAACATTGATCAAGAGCGCGGCTGATCTCATCAGTGAAGAAACGCCCAATTATCAATACGTGGCTGGACGCTTGATATGTTATCATCTGCGCAAACAGGTGTACGGGGATTTCATCCCAGGACATGTCTTGGATTTGGTAAAGCGAAACGTGGAACAAGGTTTCTATGATCAGGAATTGTTAACCGCCTATAGCACTGAAGAATGGGAACGTATCAACAGCATGATCCGTCATGAACGCGACGAGTTGCTGACTTATGCTGCCATGGAGCAGTTCCGTGGCAAGTATCTAGTACAAAATCGTGTCACCCGCGAGATCAAAGAAACTCCCCAGGTCGCCTATGCCTTGATCGCTGCCACGTTGTTCAGCACCTATCCGCGTGACACACGCATGGGTTGGATCAAAGACTATTATGATGCCATCAGCACACATCAGATATCGTTACCAACACCAGTAATGGCAGGTGTGCGCACCCCACAACGACAGTTTTCTTCCTGTGTTTTGATCGAAAGCGACGACAGTCTGGACTCGATCAATGCCACCACCAGTTCTATAGTGAAATACGTGAGCCAAAAAGCCGGCATTGGTATCGGTGCAGGACGCATCCGTGCCATAAAATCGCCTATTCGCAATGGCGATGCGTATCATACCGGAGTGGTGCCTTTCTACAAACTGTTTCAAAGCGCCACTCGTAGTTGCAGCCAAGGCGGAGTCCGGAATGGCGCAGCCACTCTTTACTATCCGGTATGGCACCTCGAAGTGGAAGATCTGCTGGTATTGAAAAACAACAAAGGCACCGAGGATAACCGGGTTAGACACATGGACTACGGAGTGCAGTTCAACAAAGTCATGTACGAACGACTGCTGGCGGGAGGAGATATCACGCTGTTCTCGCCGCATGACGTTCCTGATGTGTATGAAGCTTTTTTCCAAGATGTAGACTTGTTTCGCGAATTATATGAACGTGCCGAGCGCAACACTCGTTTGCGTAAACGAGTGGTAAAGGCCATCGATCTTTTTTCGAAGTTTTTACAGGAACGCAAAGACACTGGACGCATCTATCTCATGAACGTGGATCATGCCAACAGCCACAGCAGTTTCCGTCCCGAAGTTGCACCTATCCGCATGAGCAACCTCTGCTGCGAGATTGATCTACCCACACAACCGCTCAACGATGTCAATGACACCGAAGGCGAAATCGCCTTGTGCACCTTGAGTGCTATCAATTGGGGTGCTTTCCGGGAACCGCAAGACATGCAACGTGCCTGCACACTGGCCGTTCGTGGCTTGGATGCTCTGTTGACGTACCAGGACTATCCCATAGATGCGGCGCGGAGGGCCACTCAAGCACGCCGTCCCTTGGGAGTGGGCATCATCAATCTGGCCTACTGGATGGCCAAAAATGACATGACCTATACCGAACCCAATCTCGAGCTTGTTGATCTGTGGGCACAGCACTGGAGCTACTATCTCATCCAGGCCAGCGTGGATCTAGCCGCCGAATCGGGCGCATGTCCGGCTGTTGGTGATACCAAATATCATCGTGGTATCCTTCCCGTTGACACCTACAAGCCCGAGGTGAATGAGCTGGTGCCGCATCACGATCACATGCCTTGGCAGCAGCTACGAGATCGTTTGCGTGAACATGGCATACGCAACAGCACCTTGATGGCATTGATGCCGGCCGAAACTTCCGCACAGATCGCGAACGCCACCAATGGCATCGAACCCCCACGCAGCTTTGTGAGCGTAAAACAGAGCAAGGATGGGGTTCTCAAACAGGTGGTACCCGAGTATCGTCGGCTGAAAAATCGTTATCAGCTGTTATGGGATCAGGCCACGCCTGAAGGCTACATGAAAATATGTGCAGTGCTACAGAAATATATCGATCAAGGTATTTCTGTCAACACCAGCTACAATCCACAGAATTATGAAGATGAAAAGATACCCATGAGTGAAATGCTGCGGCATCTCGTGATGTTTTACAAATACGGTGGAAAACAACTGTACTATTTCAATACCTATGATGGGTCAGGCGAAATAGATGTCGCCAAAGACACGGCCGTGGATTCGGGCATGGACCATGTGTCGGATGGTGATGAATGTGATTCGTGTAAAATTTAAGGACCAACCTGATGACTGTATTGAACTTGATGACGGAACGTGATCACACCAAGAATTTGGCATTTCTTGACCCGGGAGGTTCTCTCGGTATGCAACGCTACGATGTGCTGAAATATCGGCAGTTTGACAAGCTGACCGACAAGCAATTGGGATTTTTCTGGCGTCCAGAAGAAGTAGATGTTTTGCGCGATGCCAAGGATTTTCGCGATCTCACCGAACACGAGCAACACATTTTCACTGCCAACCTCAAACGCCAGATCCTGTTGGATTCAGTACAGGGACGCAGCCCCAATCTTGCTTTTTTACCTATCGTGACCTTGCCTGAACTTGAGACCTGGATCGAGACTTGGGCTTTCAGCGAAACCATACACAGTAGGAGTTACACACATATCATCCGCAACATCTATAGCGACCCCAGCCGAGTTTTTGATACCATGCTAGATGTAGAACAGATCGTGCAGTGCGGTCAAGACATTAGCCGTTATTACGATGATCTCATTAGATACAGCCAATGGTATCAGCTCCTGGGTCCTGGAAATCATGAATGCAATGGTGTGCGATTCGAAGTCACTGAATATGAACTCAAAAAGAAATTGTGGTTATGTTTGTCCTCGGTCAATGTTCTCGAGGGCATCAGATTTTATGTGTCATTCGCTTGTTCCTGGGCATTTGCTGAACTCAAAAAGATGGAAGGCAATGCCAAGATTATCAAACTCATCGCCCGTGATGAGAATCTACATCTGGCCAGTACCCAGCAATTGATGAAATTGTTGCCGCAAGATGATGCTGACTTTGCCCAGATACGTAGTGAAACACAAGACGAAATGATAGGCATGTTCTCGGCGGCTGTGGAACAAGAGAAAACTTGGGCCAACTATCTTTTCCGCGACGGCAGCATGATCGGTCTGAACGAACAGTTGTTGTGCGACTACATAGAATGGATAGCGCACAAACGCATGGCCGCGGTAGGCTTGTCCAACAATTATCGGGGTGGAAGCAATCCCTTGCCATGGACCGCCAAATGGATCGCCGGTGCAGAAGTACAAGTGGCACCACAAGAAACCGAGATCACCAGCTACGTAATCGGTGGCACCAAACAGGATGTCACCGATACCACGCTGTCAGGACTCACATTATAGGGTAGAAGTGGTGCCTGTTGTACAGAAATGGCGATTGGTATATCCGCGAGGCTCGAGGCACATCACCTTGGACGACTGGGTGATAGAAAATTGCACTCGAGAAGAACAACAGCGATACGCGGCAGCCAAAAAACGGCAGCTAGACCTGCGCGAAGAGGCCATGAAACAAGGAAAGCTGAGCCTACCCGAAGGCCGACGGGCCCCTGTGTATGAGTGGAAAGATCGCGAAGCACGTGCCCAAGGTAAATCCACAGATCCTGAATGGGGAGATTTTTGGATAAGATGGGTGGAGGCCACTGGAGTGCAACAGATATTTGAAGAAATAGAAATACCGGGAGATGATCAATGACACTGACTGTGTATTCAAAACCACAATGCCCTTTCTGCGATAGGGCTAAACAATATCTATATCGCAACAATATCATGTTCCTGGAAGTGGACGTGAGCCAGGATCCAGATGCCATAGAATACCTACGTGCCCAGGGACACAGCACGGTGCCGCAGGTTTATTATCAAGGCAAGTTATTTGTGCCCGGTGGATGGGAAGGTTTAAGTAAAATGACAGCCGATGACATCCGCAGCGAAATCGAACTGCGTGATGCCTTGGCATCGGAGACCTTATGAATCTAGCACCGCAAGAAATTTACACACTGAAACTGGTTACTGGTGAAGAACTCGTGACAAAAATCATCAAAGACGATGGAGACACAGTGGAAGCCGATCAACCCATCAGCACTGTGATCAGTCCTCAGGGCCTGCAAATGGTGCCTTCGTTGTTCAGCGCAGATCAAGAGCGATCAGTACGCATAAATAAAAGCGCAGTGGTCATGGCAGCCGAACCTCGCGAAGATGTACGCAACAGCTATATCCAAGCCACGACTGGTATCGTTTCGGTCAACAAGAAAATACTGACTGGTTGATTTGACACACAGATTCGTGATCATGGTTGCAGGGGAGTTGCGGTATTACACAGAATTTGACTTGATCCCGGCGCAAATCGATCATGTCATTGAATTCAGGCCTGTCATACCTCCGCCACCACACACTGAACAGCAACATCAAGAAATTGATGCTTGGAGTCAGCGTTTTGATGAATTGATGAGGAGAGAACGTGCCTGCCGCCGCTAGAAGAACCGATCCCGGTGTGCCGCATTGCAGCGGATTTACCATAGCCACTGCCAGTGATGATGTATTTGTGAATGATCTTGGTGCTGCGCGTCTCAATGATGTCAATACCACTCATCTTCTGCCAGCAGCGCCTTGTCCGGCTCACAGCGTACCAATCAGTCAGGCCAGTGCATCTGTTTATATCAATGGCCGCGGTGCTGCCAGAGTGGGAGATCCATTTGCAGCGTGTACACGTGTGGCAGCCGGCAGTCCAGATGTATTCATAGGGGATTGATGTGTCGGCATTTTCGTCAGTGATGCTGAATGCCGGTGCAGGTCTCTTGCCTAATCCCCCGGCCAATATTGGTGCGGCTTTCTCGCTTTCGTCCAATCTCATCAATGCTGTCAGTTCTTATGAGTCCATCGCCATCGTCGATCAATTTGCCAACATCCTGTCCTCGGCAGCCAATCTAGTGACGATAACCGGAACGGTGTACGATGTCGAAGTCATCTATGGAGGATCGGCCTATGATTCCTCCAATCCACCCACGCCTACCTTGTTACCAGCGCCCACTGGGATCTATGCCAACACCGCCACGGCCAGCGCGACTGTTGCCAGCAATGTGATCACTGCCGTGAACATGATAAACGTAGGTCGCGGCTATGAAACACCTCCTGATGTGTTTTTCTTGGGCGGGATAGGTGGCAGCGGTGCCAGTGCCCGAGCCATAGTCAAAGATCAACCCGGTCCTTTGAGCAACGAAACCTTCCAAGATTTATGCACACTGGGAGCCAATGTGTTTCCGGCCTTGACCAACGTTTTACCCCTGAGCTATCCCTTGGGCAACGTGTTTTTTGCTGATCCTGTACCAGCTTGGCAACCTGGCACAGTGTACGATACCGATGATGTGGTGGGCCAAATCGTGTTGCCCGAATTTGATCAAGAAATATCTTATGTGACCTTGGATCAGGTCACTTTTGCAGAAAAAAGCTATCAAGCCACAGCCAACAGTCAAGGCGTGTTCCCCACAGACACCACGAGCTGGAGTGAAATCAACATACCGCCTTTGTATTACCAGGCCGGCAATACCAGCAAAGGTGTTTATCCCGCTTCATCATCCTTGTGGACAGCCAGTATCCGGCCATACCAATTGACCCAGGTGCTGTTTGATGATGCGCAAGCCGTGATGGGACAAGGTGATCTCAGTAAGTTTTGCCAGGTGTTCCAGAGCGCGATCGCGTACCGGGGCCAGGCCAATCAAACCATCAACAGTTGTAAAAACAGCGCAGTGCTTGATCAGACCTTCGACAATTCTACAGGTGGTATGGATACTTTGACCACCGGCGGTCTCAATCAGGTCAGCAACGATTTGACGCTTTTTGCTTATGACACATCGTTATTGGGTGATCTCATCAATTTGGCCAATCTCGATGATCTAGGTCTCCCTGGTGAGCTGTTGTCCCAGATAGGTAGGATCACCGGAGGGGCGATAGCCGATCTCACTGACATATTGATAGCTCGCGGCCTCAGTGAAAACAAGGTCACCGAACTCAGCCAAGGCATCAACAATCTCACCAGTGCCGAGGAGAAGACTGCCTATTCAGCCATGTTAGCTATCAATGGTGAAACTCTCAAACAGACATTGTTGCTGTTGCGTGTACGCACTGCTGGTATCGCCAATATGGCACAATTGTTGGATCCCAAAAAAATATTCCCAAACAGCTGGCAGACCTTGTTGTGTCCAACTGCTCTGCAATTGGATCGGGTGTATCTTGCTAATGGTTCTGCCAACCAAAATATCCGCAACACCTTGCTGAACAAGGCTGTGACTGCCTATAGTGGTCCCAACAACACCAATAGCCTCGAAACTCTAGAAGTGATAATCCCACCAGATCAGGCTTTGGCCAACAAGGCACTGGCCCGTTCCTTGGGGCAGATCAAAAATATAGCCCAGACCAGCCTGCCGCAGCTGGCAGCGGCAGCTGCATTGATAGACACCAATCAAGGACTTGGGTTGGTATCATCACAGACACAACTGGTACCGCCTGTCGTGACCGAAACCTATACTCAAGATCTTGGCAGTGGTACCGGGGAGAACGGTACCCTTGTATTAGATGATATCATAGGTGTAATAGTTGACGATGATGCGGTCAGCGGTCTGGTGCAAGCTGCCGATCTGATCAGCAATCTGTCAGTGTCTACCCTTTCTTCAATCTATAACAACATGCAATCTGTGTTGGATGGCGGTTTTGGCCCAGCCTATGGTCCAATCGTCATACCTTCTGGCCCTGGGGCAGGAACATACAGTGACATAGATTCGGCTCTGCAGTCTTTGATTGCTTTGGCCGAAAGTGAAATAGCCAATGTGGCTGCCGCCAACAACGAAACAACCAGTACTACCAATCAAATCTGGGACAGCATCTGTGAGGCTCTGGAACGACAACGCACCAATCTCAACCTGGCCTTGGTAGACTTTGACAATCTAGCAGCCAACAGCCAGTCCAGTACCATGGCCTTTACAGCGGCCTTGCACACCTACGGATTGGACAGTCAAGCCAATATATTACTCAACACATTGGCCAATACCAGTAGCCTCAGTGGACAAAGCATCATTGCTAGCCTGCGTGAAGGCCGGAACCTGGCTGCGATGCAAACTGCGGGTCTAGCATTAGATACCCAGATCTCTGATCAACCCAGTTGATGGTTGACCAGAAAATCAATTCCGCCTATAATTAGCTATAATATACAAAATTAGGAGCAGTTATGGGCATGACCAAACCCAGTAAATATTCCGGGCAAGTTGACTATTCCGATGTCCGTTTTGATGGAGCAGAAATGGCGGCAGATTGGATCCACGACCTAGAAAGTTCCGACAGCCGTTTGCACAAAGAGCGCGTGATCGAAAAAGCACTCATGGCCGCCAAACTGGGAAGTTCTTCGGCGCAAGGTTTCCTCTACAACTGCTATCTGGCCCTGAATCCCTACTATGTTTACGGTGTGAAGAAGGTGCCCGAAAGCGAAGGACTTGAGAACCGACCCAATCCTTGGACACGGTTCTGGGCCTTGTGCGAAAGCCTACGGACTCGTAGTGTCACAGGCGGTGATGCACAGGCTGCCATCCGCGCGGTCATGGCAGATTTTGACTCTGAACAGTGGAACGGCATGGCACGACGCGTGCTCATCAAAGACCTGCGCTGTGGTGTGTCGGAAAAGACCATCAACAAGATCTGTAAGAATAGCGAGTGGCGCATTCCAGTGTTTGAATGCCAGCTAGCCCAGGATTCTACAGATCAACCCAACAAGCTGAAAGGTCGCATGCGGCTCGAAGTCAAGCTGGACGGTGTTAGAGTCTTGGCCGTGTTCAATGGCCACTCTGTGACTCTATACAGCAGGAACGGCAAAGAGTTCCACAACTTCAAAGAAATCGCGCAGTTCCTAGGCACCAATCGCAATTTATTTGAGCACGGCACACGCACCGGTGGACGTTTTGTGCTGGACGGTGAGATCGTGGGCGAATCTTTCCAGAAGCTGATGCGACAAGCGCATCGCAAAAGCGATGCTGAAACCACAGGCATGATATATCATGTGTTTGATTTCATACCCTTGGATGATTTTGAGCGCGGTTACTGGAATGCCCAGCAACACAAGCGCCTGGCCTGCCTTGATCTGGCCCGGGAGCGTTTAGCCAATTCTGACATGGTGCAGATCATGCCCGGCATGGAAGTAGATCTTGATACTGCTGAAGGACATGACATCATGCGCCGATTTGCTGAAGCGTCGGTGGCCGAAGGCTACGAAGGCATCATGATCAAGAGTCTTGATGCGCCCTACGAGTGCAAGAGGTCGAGTTTTTGGATGAAGTGGAAACCTACCATATCCGTAGACTTAAATATAGTGGGATTTGAAGAAGGTACCGGCCGCAACACCGGTAGGCTGGGTGCCATAGTGTGCGAAGGAGAAGACCATGGACGTCGTATTCGGGTTAATGTTGGTAGCGGCTTTAGCGATAGCGATCGTGATCAGTATTGGCTACGAAGGGATCTACTGCTTGACCACATTGTGGAGGTGCAAGCTGACGCAGTCACCCAAAACCAAGACGGAACCTACAGTCTCAGGTTCCCGCGATTCTTGAGATTTCGTGACTTTGAAGCAGGAGAAAAAGTATGATGCCCATCGTTCCTTTCACAGCGGCCACTGGCTGTGCCATAATGAGCCTGACCACCGGTGACGTTGGTCTGTTATTCGCGGGTCTAATTTTTGCCGCCATAGGCATGGTGTTAGAATGAAGCACAGCACCCGTCTCTACTCTATAGCCATTGTGATGGCTGTGATACAGTTTTACGACACCCAAAGTTTAGTTTTTGGATTCTGGGC
>Ga0180434_10004405_pt1 | contig 17163 bp, 18 predicted proteins | sample SS_ome_7_FD_132453 | JGI IMG/M metagenome (GOLD analysis project Ga0180434, IMG submission 132453) | Hypersaline lake sediment archaeal communities from the Salton Sea, California, USA - SS_1_D_2 metaG | ecosystem: Environmental > Aquatic > Non-marine Saline and Alkaline > Hypersaline >...
ACGGTGATCAGGTCCTGAGTGACCTGCTCCATCATCTCCTTGGACTCGTTTTGGGCTTTCTTGATGCGACCCTTCAGTCGCACGTACTGCTCCATCAAGTCCTTCTTCGAAACGTCGCCTGCCTTGAGTTCTTTGGCCATCTTGGTATTCCTCTGAATCTGCTTGCGCGATTTGCGCTTTGTTGGTCTCTAAAAGACGCCGAACAAAGCGCCCGGCGCTGAACGAAATCTATTTTGACAAATAAAAAGGTCGATTGAAAAGGACTTTTTGCGCGGGAAACACCTGTCGTAAACACACCACTTTTGAGTGGTTTCAAGCACTTAGGCATGTTTCTCTTTTTTATTTTGCGCAAAAGTACTAAAATAATTGTGTATGACCGTCGAATCTCTCGAGCACTCGCCAGAATTTGAGCTGCCCGCATACGGCAAACCCGCACCCGCAGACCTGATCACCCTGATCGAAGAGAATCACCAAGGCTTAGCCAAGGTGACGGTCCAGCGGATGAAGCAGAGGAATAGCTACGAAACCATCTGCTCCATCAAAACACAGGAGAATCCAAGCCGCACAACATACCCCTCCGCCTCGCCTGAGGAGATCTCCGAGTACGTGATGCTTTGCATCCAGTACGAGATCGATCGCACAGACGAGTACGGAAAATTCAAGATCGTCGTTTACGGGCCGCCTGGCAAGGGCCGGTGGGAGCGAAGCAAGCACATCGAGATCAACGATGGCGATGAGCCGGCCCGTGCAACGAGCGTGATGAGCGAAAGCGACACGCTCGAGATGCAAAAGGAGTACATCGGAGAGCTGCACCAGCAGCTAGTTTCGATGAACGAGACGGTCACCGGACTCATCAACCCCCTACTCAAAGAGAACCGAGAGATGATGAAGATCGTCTCAGACTCTCAAAGGAAGCTGGCTGAGATCGAGATGATGCGACTCAATCACGAGCTCGAGCTACGAAAGATTAACGATGAACGTGAGCAGCGAGAGCTCGAGGCCAATCAGAGCCAGCAAAAATGGAACCGCGTCATGGATCATTTGGATGAAGCTGGCGCAGCCGAAGCTGTCATGAAGGGTATCGCCAAGTTGATGAAGAAATTTGATGCGAGCGATGCGCCAGAGGATACCGAGAAGGCTGAAAAAGAAAATAGATCTGAAGGTAGCGGTAAGGGAAAGAGCGCAGGTAAAGCTGAAGAGTCTCCGAAGCCTGGTACTAGGAAAAAGAAAAAGAAAAAGAATAAAAAGGTATCCCAAGCTTTGCCTGATTCCGGAGTAGCTGCTGAAGAAACAGCCGTGGAGAAGCTTTCTGAAGATGACAAGCTGCGTATGGAGTTTGAGGAGAGGATGAAGAACTCTCCAAACATGGTTAAAGCTGACATGCTTAAAGAGATGATCAGTGCTAAGGGTCAGTGGCAACTGGTTAAGGAAACGCTTAGCGAAGAACAGTTTGCTGTATTTGTCGCCGTTATGAAGGCTGAGACTGAAGAGCAGTGCATCAAAAGGCTTAAGGTTCTGTATAAGCTCAAGGGCGCCAAGAAGTTCTTCAAGCTTCAAAAGCACCTTGATGAAGAACAAGAAGAGCTCGTCAACGACCTTCTTGAAACCGCGATGTCCTGACAAAACAAAAAGCCCCCGAGCTAACGCTCGAGGGCTTTTTTGCGTGTATAGCGCTATTGAAAATAGACCGGCTTCGTTCAGCTGTCCTGTTGCTCGCTGTTCTTTTCCATCTCGGCGCGCATGACTTCCGCGGCCAGGTTTTGCATGACCTTCGCCATCTCACCTGAGCGGAACAGTTCTCCAGGGGCCTCAGCCTGCTGCTGCCCCGCGGGCGCCTGAGCGCCACCTTGCTCGAGCGAGATCAGGCGCTCTTTGAGCGTCAAGATCTCGGCCAGCAGGCACAAGATCACCTTGGACATCGGCTCGGACTCATGCGCGACGTCTGCCGGAAGGCCGTGAAGGATGCAATCTTCGAGCTCAATCTCGATCGGCGGGCCGTCAGGATTGCGACGGTGCGGTTGCCAAGATACTCGAAGTTTTTCAGGCTGCTGTTGTTGTTGTGCGAAGCTACGTCCTTGCATCGTTTTCTTCCTTGCTTTCGGATTGTTCTCCGGTCTGTTGGGATCAAAAATATTATTCATGATCCTCTTTTGTGATACTTTTGGATTTGGGTAGTGAATATTGGGAAGCGGGCCACTTTTCCTTGTGGCTCGCTCTTGTTTTTTTGGTGCGACGATCGTCTTTTTTGGCTGAGCGTGTCTCGAACTTTGCGCGACGATCGGTACCGGAACACTTTTCCGGTTTGGCGTCTGTCCCTTCTTGATTTGGGGCAGCGCTCTACTGTTCGAAATCTCAGCCTTGCGAGGGATCGTTGAGGCGAAGTTTTTGAGCTCAGCCTGTCGCTGATCTGGCGTAATCTTGTTGGGCTCGTAAGCCTTCCAGGTCTCGTTGGCCTTGCGGTCGTTTTTGTTCATATCACACCTTCACGAACTTCGTGTAATCGATGACTAGCCTCTCCTCGAGGCTCAACTCTAAATGAGTAGCTTCGGCATCTGACATGACTGCCCAGACAAACTTTTCATCTTGAGCTACTCGATGAGGCTCGAGCCCCTTCTCAATAGCTTTGTGTACATCTACACACCTTACGATAATTCGCTCACCCTCGATCGCCCCGCTCGCCGTATCCCCTTCCGACAAAAAGTCGTCCGGGATCTGGGAAAGCTCATCCATGTCGCCCAAGATAAAATGCTTGCTCCTAGTCATTCCTCAAAAGGAGTGAGCGACAGCGCCTCTTCGGGCGCATCTACCGCAGGCTCTAGCGGCTTGATGCGTGTGGCCTCCCTTATCACAGCATCGATGTACTTTTCAAGCTTACGCTTCTCAGACAGATCTTCATCATCTGTATCGCTTTGATCGGTCTCTTTTTCCAAAATCTTGTTTAGATTTTGAGGCTGCTTCTTATCGGAAAAAGAAGTCTTATAGATAGCAGAAAACAGGTCTATCCTGATCTGTTTTTCTAGAGACCTGTATTCCTTGTTTTCATCCTCTACGATGTTCCCGTCGAGAACATAAAGATTGGGACACGATTGGCATGTCCACCCATGGCTGAAGGGGGCCCACCTTCTAACGTGGGCGGGCAAAAGCTCGTACTTCATCGGACTTGCGCAACGAGGACAGCAGCGCTTCCCCTCACGTTTGCGAATCAGTGCGATCTCGCTTTTCGTCGCGATCGGTGGCCTCCCCACGAGTGCAATACCGATTTCATATATCCAGGATCTTTGCAAACAGATTTTGGAAACCACAAACCGCGCCCCAATCAGGCGTAGAGGTTGCGAACTTTGCGCTTACATATATTTGTCCGGATGATCGGCTGGATCAAAAATGGGGTGGTCCGCCTGGTCCGCCGACAATTTAGGAGCTCTTAAGGGGAGTCGTTTGTTGGTCTAAATTCTACGGCAATAGATGGGACTTCAAAATTTTAAAAATGGTTTTCTGTTTTTAGGCGGACCAGGCGGACCACTTCAAACTTTACAGTGATTAAGATGAAGGAACGCTGTCAGATCGAGAAAACGTCATTTTTTTGTCGGCGGACCATAGGCGGACCTCAGGCGGACCATAGGCGGACCACCTGGATACAAGAGGCCGATGGGCCAATTCACTTGCACTACGTGCGTAACATTGCCGATGTGCAGAGCATTGCGCAAACAAGGTTTAACTAAACTAACCTTGTTAAAGTTCATTATCTGGTCCGCCTAGGTCCGCCTATGGTCCGCCTAGAATTGGCTTTGGTCCGCCTAGAATTTGGACCGGCGATACACGCGCAAACTAACAAAACTAATCGCCATCGCGGTCATTTTCGCGCACAAAAAGGGGCGCATCAAAATGATTCGCCCCTTCTCTTTCAGCCCTTGTCAGGGGCAGCGTCTACGAATCTGAGGCTGACCCGTCGTCCACCGGAGGCGCATCGCCGCGAATGAGTCGCAGCGGAACCTGAGTCGCCGAGTCCAGGTCGATGCCGGAGAACATCCGGGTCCTGCGACCGTCGCCCTCTCGGGGCCTCTTGGTCGTGATCTGTGGGTAGGTGGTCTGAAGCTCCGAGCTGAACTTGCTCTTGTTGCCATTGCCACTGTACCCCTCCTCCTCACACCACTCCTTCCAGGCCTCGAAGAGCTCCGAGATCTTGATCTCCGCAGCTGCGTCAAGTACGCACTGCTGCTCAACGAAGGAGATGATCGGGCTCGAGCGCTCCTTCATGGCGTCTAGAAGCGAGAGGCCTGACTTCGGCTGGAAGAACTTGCCTGCCAACTGAAGCTTGTGCCAGCCCTCGATCGCCCAATTCAAAATGCCATCAAGCTCTTTGGAAAGAGTTTCACGAAGATACACATCCTCTTTTCCATAAAAGCTCTTGAAAAACCTGATGAGTAAAACCCTATCGATGAGTGCGTTTGATGTGTCATGGAGTTTGGGAAGCTCATTACTTGCGAGCATGATCCTGCACCCCAACTTAACATCGATAGGTGTCATGTTTTTTCTGTCCACGCGGATAGAGTCTTCACCGCTGATCGAGAGCAAGTCTGCCACGATCTTCGCCTGATCCATCTTACCGCTTACGCGAGCATCAGGAAACGCTAGAACTGTCTTGTTCAGAGCGCTCATGAGACCGAAGTTAGTCTGCAGCGCATGGAAGTTCATAGACCCGAAAGATCTTCCAATAATTTGCTGTAGCACACTGATAATCGTGCCCTTCCCGCAGCGCTTTGGACCGATCATGAAAAGCATCTTTTGCATCCGAGTGTCTTCAGTCAGGCAGTAGCCAAACCACATCTGCAGGAGATCTTGAGACTCGGCGTCGCCGGGTAATATCTCATCCAAGAACTGCATCCATCTTGTCGGTCGAGGTGCGTATGGGTTGTAGTCAACATCGATGCTGTTGGTACTAAAAAATGCTGGAGTATTAGATAGGAGGTTTCTACGGCGCACGTCCAGCAAACCATTCCTGCATGGAACGATTTCTCGTGGATCTGACTCCGACAACTCACTGTCCAACCAAGCTGGAGACTCGTGTTCAGGACCTAGATTGACGAGCTCTTTTGCACGATCGAAGGTCGAGTTCACCCGGTATGAAGTCGGGTCGTACTCGTTGTATATATCTTCCTCATCGTTATACTCGACGCCGCGAGCCAAAAACCAGACCAGATCTCTTTTCACGATGATCTCGTTGTCTTTGGATAGAGCATCGAAACAACGACCGTTATATCGGTAAAAGGCGCCATCTTTGAAGATCAGCTTCTTATGGCCCTCCTCATCCGTGTACTCCCTCTCTAAAAAGTGATATGCGTTCTTGTTTGCAAACTTTGAGTGGTAAACAGGTCTACCCTTGTAGTCGCCATAGTCTGCGTACTTGAGCTCAGGTGGGTCTCCTTCGCCCGGCCAGGTCAAAAAAGATGGTCCGAGCTCGGCCTTCTTTTGCCGCTCGATGCGTACATGCTGCTCGGCTCGAGCCTGGGCCTCTCTCGCATCCCGCTCCAAAGAAAGTCGCAGGTCTTCCTCAGGTGAAATGTCCTCGCCCGGATCGTCGCCCTCAGGGCCTGACAAGAAGTCGTCGGGAACATCCAGCGATCTTGGGGTAGAGGGGACGTTGACCGAGGCCTCAAAGTCCGGCGGCTCATCGGACCACGGGACATCATCGTCCCGAATAGCATTGAGCTCGAAGCTATCATTGCCGAGGTTTTGTTCGCCATAGCCTTCGTCTGCCAGGGCCTTAGCTGCAGCTGCCCAATCACCGTCGTGGTTGTATAGGGCGTATACGGAAAACTTGGTGTATCCCTTACGCTCTACAAGTGGCCACGCATTCGGAGAGAAGTTGTAGAGGATCTCCTGGCCCTCATAGCTTCGAATTGTGGCACTCGTGCCACGGTCTTTACCGGGTCGGGTCCAGTGCTCAGCATCGCCTCGCTGTCGCCAAAAACGCCATCCTAGAGATTCTAAAAGCTCGCGCCACGAAACGCGCTCCTCGAAATCGTCGCCGGGGCGCTTTCCTTTACGGTCGAGGCTCTTGGACTGCTGCCATTCACCGCTCCGCTCGATGCTTTCTGGAGGAACTTGGTCAAAAGAGTAGGCGGCGGAGAAAAGCTCAGTGCGTATATCGTCTGCGATGTACGGAATCTCATCCAAAGATCCAGAGATAAGATCGTAGGTGTTGAGCGTCTCATGGCACTCGGGAGGGCTACCTGGCGCGATGACGTATCCACCTTCGCCCCGCGTCTCAATGATGGTCTTGATCTTTGGACGTTGGTCGCCTTCACTTTTTTGGTAAAGCTGCGCAAGCTTTTTGTTTCCCTCGACGAGGCTAGATCGGTAGTAGAGGTGGATGCCGCCGCCTGCGGTGCGAACCTTGGGCATCGTTCGGACGACACGCTGGGCGTGGTCCGACAAAACCCTGAACCAGTCGTCAAAAGCAAGGTAGCCATCCTCAGAGACATCGAAGTCGATGATCTCAAGGTTGCCTGATACTGCGCCGCCTAAAATACCGATGCCTACGTTACGGGCAAAAAGGTTCCGAATCTCTTGTGGCGTAGGCCTGCGAGATTGAAACTCTTTCCACTCGAAAACGGCGGGCGCCTTCGTCTCATCAGTCTTAACTGGAAGTACGCTCAGCCCAGCGCCGACATACTCGAAGGCAATCTCGAGGAGGCTTTTGTCCATGGCTAGCTCCTGGTGGCCGCCTCGGCCTTTTTCTTTTGCTCTTGTGCGAGCTTGGCTTGTTCTTCGTACTCGTAAAAGAATCTGGGAGTCCGGATGCCGTATTTGCCTGTGGGCCAGTGTCCGTACATGAGCTCATAGCGAACGCGAGCCCACGCAGGCCTGTAGCCGTACTCGACGCATTGGGCAGCGATCTTGTTGAAGGCTTGCTGCCTTACAGCGACATCTATCTCTTCACCGGCGGGACCGATCTGCTCGTCGTCTTGAAGCTCTCGCAAGATCTCGCTTGTGTGCTCGACTTCCTTGCTAGGAATCTCGGCCCCGCACTCTTGGCAGACACGCAAGCCATCATCGATGATGGCCTTGCATTGGTGGCATTCGCGAATATTCTTTACTGGGTCCTTTTTCTTCACGCGTCGCTCAGACTTCTCCAAGGAGAAAATCTCCGGATCTGTCAAGCGCCCATGCATAAAGGTACAGTTGCCGTGGTCGATGACCATCTTGAATCGAGCCTCGTCTGAGGGCCGCATGATTCGTCCGCCGATCTGCTTGTAGACGTTTCTAGATCTGGTGCTGCGCGCGATGATGATGCACTCGAGCGCAGGAAGATCCCAGCCTTCGGTCAAGAGCCCAACCTGCGAGACCACAGAGATCTTGCCGCTTTTCAAATCTCTCAAAACGCGTCGGCGCTCGGCCGGTTTCGAATCCCCATCGATATGTACGGCCGAGACGCCGACGCTTCTAAACTGCTCTGCAATCATCTTGCTATGCTTGACGCTGCAGGCAAATACAACTGTCTTAGCATCACAGTCTGTATACTTCACCTTCTGAGGTGGGGCTTGAGTGGGCGCCTCATCAGAAGGAAACAAATCGCCTTGAACAACGTCCGCGGCGGAAAGCAATCGCTCATATACCACATGCGAACCCAAACGGGACGCACAAAACTTAACCCAATTCTCGACGATCTCTCCATGGAGGACCGTTTTACTCATAGCGTCTTCAACGCTGTTTTCACCATGCTGACGAAAATCCCCGTTGCTGCCAACCCTGACGTTTGACAAATCTGGAGAGCTCGCGACAAAGACTTTTGGATTTACAAGGCTACCCTGATCGACAAGTTCTTGTACCGAGACGACATCAATCAACTTGGTGAAGAGATCACCCAGAGGCTTGCCGTTCATTCGGTACGGGGTTGCCGTGTTATGGACAAGGGTGCCATTTACCACGAAAGATGGGTGCCCACACATCTCTAAATCGTATACATATTCAGGTCTCCGGCTCCGCTTCTGAGCCTTAATTTCAGAGACAAAATGCTCATTAAATTCGGCGCCCCCGTACTCGTATCTCGTGCCACGCTTTCCAAAGTGCTTACCATTGACGCCGAGCATTTGCCAAGCGCTCCAGTGAATTGTGTACCTAGACTTTTTCCCTTGAATAACGCGCCCATTTACAACGCCGCCTTTTTTAGGGGGTGCCGTATACAGACTTCCGCGTATATTCAAACTACGCAAGAGAGAAAGAAGGCTACGAGCGAGCGCCTTTGAGGTCGTTACGTAGTAACATCGGGCCCTATTCCGAGAGCGGCACGAGATGTGCCCGTCAGAGTCGATCAGTCCTGCGAGAAGATTTAACCTGGCCCATCTTGGCCAGGAGATAATCCAATCTCCAGGAATGTACTTATTATGAGCCTTAGCTCCACCTGTAACATGAGAAAATATAGAAGAGAGAATGCTATTAGCGCACCTGAGCTCGATACTCTTACCAGGCATATGCCTTGGTATAAAGTTCACATCAGGCAACTCTGACTCAATCCTTCTTAGTATATTCTTATATTCCTTTTTCTCAATGGCGAAGTTCAGCCTTGTGTCATTAACCCAACCATCACCAAGATAAAACCCCAGCGTGTAAGACCAATCGGACAGCTTAATATAACGGAGACATTTTACGCGGTGACCACCAGGGGTGGCGACATGCTCAGCATGCCCAACACTATCTTCATTCCTCAAAAAAACTTCAGCAGGGAGGTAGCCGCTCTTACTCCAACCATAAGCCTTATTGCCATATTCAGAGACTAGACGGTCCGCAATCTTAGAGAAGTTGCATTTGACATATAAATTCTTTTTCAAATCTAGAGTATCGAACAAAACCTCTCGGCCAGCGGCATCATCCCAGGAGCGACCATCGTCGCCCAGACAAACGTCGCCAGGGAGAACCTGCCCTGCGGCCACCTCTCCAATGAAGGCTCTTTGTTTTTTACCTGAACTTTTTGGGCCGACATCAGGCCTCGCGACGTAAACTGAATGATCGTTGGTAAGGGTGAGCTTGTCGCCGCCTACATGAATTCTAGAGGTTCCCCTATCGCATCGGTGTCGGATAAATGTCTTAACATGCTTCCAGCAAAATTGACCATCCTCCCACCCTCTAGACATCACACCTGTGTGAGCGGTGGAGTAAGCCTCGTAACCAAGAAAGTCACATCTACGGTTACCATAGGCTTTTTTCACCATCCTGAACGCATCAGATATTTTACCCACAAAGCCAGCGCCAAAGCATCCGCCGCGCATCTCTACAAATGAGGATGGCCCGACGCTGAGCCCAAGGATTATAGGGTTCTCATCCTCATACCTCTCGCAGATCTTCATGTACGTGTTAGCCGTCGCACGATGAGCTTCGTCGATGACGATAAGCCGCGCGGGCCAGTGCTCGCGTCGAACCAAAGTTGCGATACTCGCAACCTGAACGGGAAGTGAACGATCTCTTCTTTTGGGGTCCCGTTTTTTCCCCCTTCCCTGGATGATGCCGTGAGGCACTCCATAGGCATCGAGCTTCTCGCTGCACTGATCGATCAACTCTTGTCGGTGAGCAAGGAACACGACTCGGTTACCCTTGGCTACAGTCTTGTCGATGAGCTCAGCCGCAGTCACGGTCTTGCCGCCGCCTGTCGGTATGACAAGCAAGATGCGACGATGACCCTCGATGATGGCTTGGCGGATGAGCTGGATGGCCAGCTCCTGGTACGGCCGCAAGACGTACATAAAGACAATACGATCCTGTCGCTGCGCTCATAGCGAGCGCGGCGTCGATGGGGGATCGGTAAGCTACCACCAGCCCCCACCCAGCACAAGGCTGTCGTGCCGGCCCGGCAGACGGTGGCGTGCTCTTCGCGCTTGACCCTCCCGACCGATCATCATAGGGTGTCGCCTCAACCCTTCGGAGGGCGTATGAAGAAAATTAGCGACGATGTCGATTTGCGCGAGGAAGTCAAACGCAAATGCAAAAATGATTGGAACCTCGACCTGAACGAGGACCAAATTACCTCGTGTCTTGTCAAAATGGAAAAGACAAAACTGAGTATTTTTCACGGCCAGATTTGGCCAAATACCCGAAGCGTCAAGGTCGGAAAGAATAATTGGGAAAGACGGACGACGTGGGCAATTAGCATTGATGGCTACCGGGCGATTGCTCACCGCAACGGACTTGCGGGCATTGATGAGCCCTCATTCATCACGGATGACTACGGCAAGCCTGTCCAGGCCTCAATCAAGGTCTACCGCATCCATAACGGTGTTCGAAGCACTTATGTCGGCTCGGCCCGCTACAGTGAGTTCGTCCAAGTGATGGACGAATACGGGCAAGATGGCAAAAAGACAGGGAAGCAGATTCCAAACCATCAATGGCAAAAGTCTCCTTTCAACCAGCTTGCAATGGCAGCCGAACGCCAGGCTTTGCGGCGAGGGTTCCAAGAAACGATTTTTGATGACGAGCCTGTTGAGGTTTATGACCCGGCGCCATCTGAAATCGAAGACGCTGGAGATCTAGCTACGGGCGAGCCTGACGAGGGCGCACCGACGACATCTGCGCCGACAAGCGGCGAGGAACCTGCGAGGCCACCCGACCCCTCAGAGCCTTCAGCTCCGTCTGAGCCGCAGTCCGATAGCCTCGGCGACGAAAAGACGATGCTAAAGGACAAGCTCCGCCCGCTGCTCGAAGCGTATCGTGTGGCTCATGATCCTGAGGCGAAGCTGACGAAAAAGTATATTCGAAAAGTATGCAAGGACGTTCTTGGCTTGATTGTGGAAAAAGGACAAGAGCTGGGAGTCAACGATTTGCGCGCGTTGCATGATGCGCTGGAAGATGAGGTGAGCAAATGAAGCTTAGCGAAGAGGAAAGAAATGTGGCGGCCAAACTGGCGCTACGTCATGCAGTCAAGGGAATCTATAACTCTACATGGTTTTTGTTTGAGCCGGTCGCGCTCAAATGGGAACGAGGAGAAGTGCATTCCCCCATCGACAGCATTGGCAGGCCAATGATCGAGCATACATGGCTAAAAATTTTGGAAGATGCGGACGCTGTAAGAGAGCTTGAGAAAAATATGGAAGAACTTAAAAATGATGTGAAAGAAGTTTTAGACGCCTGGGCTCGGAAAAATGGCTACGAGCCGAACGCTGAGGGCTCCTAAAAAGGTCACAGTCGCTAAAGTAGGGCACTGGTATGACTACCACCTGCCCTACTTTAGCGATGGATTCAACCAGCTCGTGTTCAAGACGATACCGCGTAAGGCGAGGGAGAAGGTGCGGTACGACCATTGGCGAATAGCGGATACATGGATCGACGAAATGAATATGCTGGTGAGGGATGAGTATGGATCTGAAAGTATCTAAGCAAGAGGAGCATCGCCTAAAAGCCAGTCTGCTGAAGGTCATCGACACAGCGCGTGATGTCGGCGGCGATGACTATGCGATTCAGGAGCTGGCTGCCGAACTTCGTTCTATGTTCGACCTGTCGCTGGAAGACTTTTGGATGACAGATGTCGGAGCGCATGTGATCGAGGCTAGGGTCAAGCTGCGAGATCACATTCTCGGCTCCTTGGATAACATGAAATTTCTCATCGAAAGCGAAGTAGAAGATATTGTCAGCGGCACGAACCGAGAGATTGCTGCCTACATGAAGGCTGAGCACGACACGTCAGACTCTAAACAGATCTAATGGCCTGGGTCTGTTGCAAACAGAATCGAACAAGGAGACAGAAATGAGAATTCCCAACGCAGGACAAGCAGGAAAACTTCCCGAAAAGATCAAGCATGAGAATCAGCTGCGCGATGCGCCCATCTCGCTCAAGCAGCTTGAGGAAATCGTGGCTCACATCGAAAAAGACCTGAGCAAAGATACGCCGCAAGAAAAGCAATATCTTCAGCTTCATATTCGCCAAGTGCGCGGTATTTTGAATGAAGTAGCCTCAATTGAAATGAAGCTGAACGCTGCGCTCGAGGCAGTAAAGGCCGCTCAGGGCAAAAAATGAACAAACAGACCCGTACTGATTTATACAAACGGGCCATTGAGCTTTGGGGGTCAGTTTCTCAATATCGCCAGCTTCAAGAAGAGTGCGCTGAGCTGATTGCCGCAATTAACCAGTTTGACCGAGGGAGGATCTCACTCGATGAGCTTGCGGAGGAAGTAGCGGATGTTGAAATTATGATTGAGCAAGCGAGGCTCATGTTGAGCGACCGAGCTGTCGATCTATGCAAAGAAAGAAAGCTACATCGCCTTGAGAAAGAGGTTGGAGGTCACTCAGGCTCGGATGAATACTTGGGTGAGGAGGCGCTGTGTGACAAGGAAGAGGTGACAGCGTGATGTCGGAAGCATCTCAACAAAGACGGGCATATGGAAATACCGTAGTCAGCATCGCCAAAAGCCGCGAAAAAATTGAGCAAATTTTGGTCAAGTGGGGCGTCTCTGGCATTTCTTGGACGGACAACTTCGAGAAGAACCAAGCTGTATTAAGGTTCGCCTGGAAGAAGGGGGACACTCACCTCGTCGCAAGATTCATGCTTCAGATGGAAACAGATGAAGAGCTGTATGAGTCTGCGGTAGACAATCGAAGTAGCAACAAGAGAATCTCCGACAAGAAACTCAAGCGTCTACAGCAAGAGAGAGGTAAGCGCGAGCACCGGCTTTTGCACATGTGGCTCAAGGACTCTATGGAGGCGATTGAGCAAGGCATCATTAGCGCGGACCAACTTTTCTTCGCTTGGATAGAGGATGGGCAGGGTGTAACGCTTTACGAGCGCATCGAGCCAGTCATCGGCCAGCTGCCAAGCAAAGAGCTGCCTCTTGCACTTGCAGCTCCACAGGATTGATATGGATGATCGGGGTACAAATTACGGAACGATCATCGAGCTTGATGGTTGTATCATAGAGATTATCCGAGACCAGGGTACGTATTACCTTTGTCTCAGTGACGGCCATACGACTAGGGGCATACCTATCAGATCGATGACTGCGATGGACATCATCGGCGCAGCGAGAAAAAATGCTGATCTACGTAAGTGGTGACGCGACCAAACCTTCGCAACCTGGCGTCCAAGTGCTTGTACACGTATGTAACGATGTAGGCGCATGGGGTAAAGGTTTTGTAATCGCCGTAGACAAGCTTAGTAAAGAGCCGAAGGAATATTATCTTCGACAGGCAAAGTATGGAAAAAATTTCAAACTAGGACAGGTACAATGGACCTTTGTCCACCCTCAGTTCGCGGTCGTCAACATGATCGCACAGCATGGTTTAAGATCTGGCTCGAACCCAAAGCCGATCGACGAAAGAGCACTTTATCGATGCCTGAAAAAGGTGGATACAGCCTGCGCCGCCTTAATTTGCGATACCGATGACAAGCGCCTCAGCATCCACATGCCCAAAATTGGCGCGGGGCTCGGTGGTGGAGATTGGGATTTCATTGAAGGCGTTGTAGACTTGGCGCTGAGCCGCTGGAGGGTCTTTGTCTACACGCTTCCTTCGACGTGATACAATCTTGCGGTGGCTCACTCCGACAAAGAGCTGAAGCTCGAGCGCACGCTCTTAGCGCTCTTGGCGCTTCGCAGCGTCACGATGTTCGTACTTCGTCGTCGGCATGTTGAGCTCAAGCGCAAGGCAATTGCTCAAGGGCCTTCGACTTCGTCAGGCAACGACGGCGGCGTATAGAACCCTGAGATCTTTTCAAGCGCGACACTATCATCTGGCGCCTCACTTCTTAGGTCTGCGCACATGCCAGGCGTAGCTGCAATCTCAGGTGGCACCGGCTGGTTTTGGAGCATGCGAATGGCACACTGCTCTGACATGGCGTAGGCGCGCCCTCCCCCTTTGGCGAGATGCCGGGCCCACAAAAGGTATGCTGTCGGGTTCAAGATTTGCTTGCGGTCTTTGCCGTAGTACCGCTGGTTTCTATCTTGCGGCGGTGAATAGGCCTCGAAGTGCAGCATTGAAGAAACATTCATCTTGCGGACGACGGCAATTTGCTGTCCCTTTTTGACTCGGCTACCCTTTTCCAGCCCGAGCCTTTTATACGAGTTTTGCTCGACCTCGCCATAGTTGATGACGATGCCAGAGTCGTGCTGAACGATCAGGCAATAGGCCCCATGATAAAAGTGGTAGTAGTTGACGATGGTGCCATCTTCCATCGCCAAGATAGGATCTTTGTGCTTCCCGTAAAGGTCGATGCCGACGTGATACTTTTCGCCGGAGCCTCGCTTGCACAAAAAGCGCCGGGCGCCGTTACCCACAAGTTTGTTGTTTTGCTGTTGGTAACTGACTGTGAACTTGCGCGAGTGTGTGGTGACGACGGGCCACACGGGGCTCGAGTCTCCAAAGGCGAAGGGGATGTTGTCGGGCTGTTTGGGTGCCAGTTTGCCCTCGAGGCCCAGGGCGTCCCAAACCTGCTGGGGGGACTTGAGCGTCGCGTCGCTGTTGGTCGCAAACCGTTTGCCACCACCGCCGCCACGGCCGCCACGGCCGCCACGGCCGCTGGCAGCGAGAAGCAGAGCGCCTGCGCCAAGTGCGCCGATGGCAAGATGGTTCATGGTCGTATTTTACCCCGCGTCGCAACAAGTTCAAAATGTTAGGGGTAGATGGTAAACTACCTATATGATTCGGCCCTTTTGCACGCGCATTTCGGTAGCGCTGCTTTTACTTTGCACGACGGCTTGCTCTGCGCGGTTCTACGCGGCAGGCGCCGTGCAGGTAGAACGCGGTTTAGTCGCCGGTAACGAGGCTTGGGACAAACACTACAACGCTGAGCTCGAGCGCTGTAAGAAGATCGCAGAGCCTGAGACGCCAGAGGCGGAAGATTGTTTCGGTGATACGTTCGACACGAATCAAAAGATTGGCGTCGGCATCGAAACCGCTGTGGCGGCGCTGCGGACGTTTTGGGTCGCGTATGCCGCTGGTGCGGAGCCCAAAGAGCTTCGGAGCATCTTGAGTCAAGAGGTACCGAAGATCTTGGCCGATCTCCCTGACGAGTTCTTTGGTGGGCTCAAGAAAGCAAAAGGTAAAAAATGAAAGCACTCGAAGTTGTAGAGTTGGTCGCAAACTTGATCAAGCGTATCGCTGAGCTCGCCAAACAGGGCGTCAGCGACGAGGAGATCAAGGAGCGTTTGTTTGCCCCTGGAGAGGTTGGCAGCGAGCTGCTTGAGGCCGTCAAGCGGCGTGAAGAGGCTGGTCGAGGCTACCTGGGTCGCTGACCGGAGATCTCATGGCACGTACTGCGCGCAAGCGTAAGAAAAATCCCACCCGACTGAGTGCGGAAGACCGTCAGCTCGCCTCTATTTTGGGGGTGATTTCGAAGCTGGGGGCCTTTCGGCCTGTGGCTGAAGAAGTGGTGGGAGGGCAGGTGCGATTCGTGCTCATCGATCCGGTGAGCAAAAAACGTCTTTGCATCGATGATGTGCCGCAGATCAAAGATCAGCCAGATGTGCAAAGTGTCCGCAATGCGGTATGCGACGCTTTGAGATCGAGCTTCAGTGTCTATGCAGGCCTGAGCGATGCCCGTGTCTCCTACTACGGTGGGGGAGCCGGGTCGATGAGCTATACACAGCTGTTGAGCGCAACAGGCTTTGATGAGAAAACGCGTCGTGAACTCATCAAAAGCCTCAAAGATCAGCTAATCATAAGGCTGCAGGATGTCACGCTCAATCGATCGCTATCGGATCGACGCTGGAAGATGGCGCAGGCATACTCTGAAAGTTTACTTTCAGGCAAGCCCTTCAAGGAGGTCAAAGCCAGGCCCCTTGCCCCACCTCCGAAAAAGGAGATCACCGACCTAAGAGTGTTTGGCCGATATGCGGCTGAGCTTAAAATGTTCTCTTCGATCCAGACGCAAAAAAATCTTTTGCAGTCTTCGATCGATAAGGTTCGCGAAAAGGCGCGTAAGGCCAAGCGAGAATTAACGCCTGCAGAGCGTAAGCAAATCGACATGTTCGAGCAGTCGCTTGAGCAGCTCGCGTCTGATGAAAAAAACTTCCTTGCAGAAAAAACTGCACTCAACAAGCTGTTGGAGGGCTGGCACGAGTACGCCGGCAGCCTTGGATCTACCACCGAGCCTGTGGGCGAATACATGTTCGACATCCGTAGGGACGGGCACAAGTGGCGAGGCGTTTTGGAGCTCTATATCATCTCTGGCTTTGTTCGCCCTGAGGATATCAAGCGAGAGCTCAATGACGTCAAGCGCCAGTTGGCTTCGATGAAACAGCTCGTCGATCGGGAGCAACGCAAGGCGAAGGCTCTAGGCAAAGACCCCGAAAGAGAGTCTCAAGATGAAATGGCGAAAGTTGTTGAGCTCGAAAAGCAGTCTGCCACACTGAGCCAGCAGCTCGAAGATGTACGCGGCGCTCGGACGCCTATGCGGCAAACGACCTTTTGGATGTTTTGGGTCCCGTATATCTCTGAAGACCCTATCGACTACCAAAAGACATTTGACTTCGATGGCGCTGATGCATTCATCAAGGATGCCCCTTTGCTCAAAAAGCGTCCGATGCCCAGCTTTCAAATCGACGATGCTTTGAAGGCGAAGAGGTTTCTTGAAGAACAGGTTGACAAGCAGCTCGCTTGGTATCGCAAAAACAACATCCGACCCGTCTTCGCAAAGAAGGGTAAGGCGAAAAAAGAAGAAGAGCTACAAGCCCAACTGGCCACATCTGGCCACCCCTCGGTTCGTAAGGTCTTTACGGACCCTCATGATTGGGGATCCATTGTCCGGGTCATCCAAGAGCGTAAATATCGAAATAAGCTGCGAGAAAACAAAACTCTTCGCGGTCTCGAGTCGTTCGGGTTCAAAACAAAGCAGCGTCTCAAGGCCAAGGATATTGATGTAGGCGATCAGGTTTGGTTCAACAACGGTTGGCGAACTGTCTATTCCGTATCTGGAAAAACAGATCGTTCCGTACGATTGGAGAGAGACGCTCGCACTCAAGTTTTTCTGCGCATTGAGTACGCAGGTCTAAATGAGGCTGGGCGCCCTTCGCCGCGAGAGCTTGTGTTTGACGAGAATGAGATCGTTCTTGTGCGCAAGCCTCGGATAGATCCGCTGATAGATCCTAAGTCTCGTCACTATGCAGAGTTGCTAGCGCAGGCACAAGAGCAGATGCTGCTCCGAGGCCTGGATCCAGTCGAAAAGGGTCAGAAGGTTGATGAGGTTG
>Ga0180434_10004406_pt1 | contig 17162 bp, 13 predicted proteins | sample SS_ome_7_FD_132453 | JGI IMG/M metagenome (GOLD analysis project Ga0180434, IMG submission 132453) | Hypersaline lake sediment archaeal communities from the Salton Sea, California, USA - SS_1_D_2 metaG | ecosystem: Environmental > Aquatic > Non-marine Saline and Alkaline > Hypersaline >...
CTCAGACGTCTGCGCGAGGGGCCTTGACTGTTTCGTCTTGGCGAAAAATGACGAAATGTAAAACGCCAAATGGCCGAACCCATGGCCCCGCCGTCACTTGCGGCAAAACGCACTTGGCAGGAAATGGCAGCAGTTGGCACAGGCCGGCACAGGCGGCCACAGGCGGGCGTAGGCCGTCGCAGGCGGGCACAGACGGGCACAGGCAGGCGCAGCTTGGCAGTTTTTCGGCGGCGGATTCAACAGACTGCCTGCCTGAGCCGGGGGCAAGGGTATATGCAGGCTCAAGGCCACAGCGCGCCCAGGGCCCGCCACGTCAGGTGCATACCAGCCAGGGCAAGCAGCGCGTAGACGATCGGCGTGAATTGCCTGTCGCCGACTTTGCGGTGGAGGTAGACACCCAGGGCTGCGCCGGCTGCGATTCCCGGCAGCAGCGCCAGCCCCATGCCCAGCGTGCCCGTGTTGACCAGACCCAACGCGAAATAGGCGGGGAGCTTGAGTTGGTTGACGCACCAGAACGTAAGGGCTGTGGTGGCGACATATCGGCCCTTGGGCATCTGCTGGGGCAGCAGGTACATCGCCACGACCGGCCCGGCTGCGTGGGCCAGCGTGGATGCAACGCCGGCCGTGGCACCCGCCGTCGCCGCCTGCCACCACACCGGGCGGAAGGCCAACGGCTGGCCTCGCAGATGGCTGATCAGCCGAAGTGCGACGAAGCCGAGCGCTATGATCCCCACACCGAGCTTCAGGCCGGCATTTGTGACGTCGGCCTGCGTATCAGCCTCCAGCTGGCCGAACGCCCAGACAGCCGATGCGCCAAGTGCGATTCCCACAATGACGCCGGGCAGCAACATGCCGACCTGGCGAAGTGTCCAATGCCCTCGCCATGCGATGACGGCTGCGTAGTCAGCAGCTATCAGAACCGGAAGCATGACGCCCACCGCCAGCGGCGCATTCTGGCCGCAAGCGTAGATCATCATCGGCACCGACAGGATGCCCGCCCCCGCGCCGAAGCCGCTCTTGGACATGCTGAAGAGCATCGCCGAGCAGCTGCCCACGGCCAGGAACAGCCAGACGTTGCCCAGCTCCGGTGGAAACATGCCTGAACCAAGTGTGAACATGAACGCTCCTTTGAGACCAAGCGTGTACTATATGGACCGCGGCGCAGGGCACAAGGGCTGCCTTGCTACGGGTGAAAGCCCGGCGTACAATGGCTGCATTGCCTTAAAGAGGGAGTTATCCCGCATGCCCGAGGTTGTTTGTCCAAAGTGTGCCCACAAAATCCAGCTCGATCGACCGGCGGCTAACCTGACGCTGCGCTGCAGCCAATGCGGCACTGCCTTCAACGTCACAGCCGACGGCACGAGCTTCATGCAGGCCGAGCCCGACGAATCGACCCGCCAGGCGGCTGAGCAGTTGGCAGCGATGACGGCAGAGGCGACCGCCGAGCCGGTCGTGCACATCTCGCGGCGGAAACGCAGAAGCCCGCTGTTGTGGGCCATACTCGGCGCTCTGGGCTGCACAGCTGGGCTTATCACGCTCATCTACGCGTTCTGGTACTACTACGAGCATCCTTACCTGCGGATCGAGGATCCGATGACCGGGCAGGTCGTTTTCGACGGCCGGGTTTCGCGCGCGGAAAAGGAACGAATGCTCGAAGAGTATCGCCAGAAGGCCGCTGCGAAAAACGCCGTGGCCGACGAACCGGCGTTCGAGGCATACGTAGACGCACCGGCTGAGCCTGAGCCGCGCGGCGATGCGAAGATCGCCGTAACGCTCGGCAAGGAGAACCTAAGGTTCGCCGCGGTCGGCGGCGCCTACGGCACGGGAACGCTCGCAAATACCTACGAGCACGCGCTCAAGAGCGTCAAGGTGACGGCGATTGTCCACGACGATGCCCTTCGCGTGCTGGACGAGCAGTCGGTGACGTTGCGGTGGATACCAGCCCTGGGCGCCGCGGCGTTCTCACTGAAGTTCGAGGGGCTGTCGTTCGAGGATGTCGACTACGTGGAAAGCTTCGCGGACGATGTTGTGCCGCTGGGCGCAGCGGAAGTGTGCCTGGAGGTGCCGGCCTCGGCATGTCGGATGAGCATCACCGACGGCAAGGTCGTGGTCAGCGGCCAGGCAACCAACGACACCGACGTGAACCTTACGGGCGTGGCGATCTTCTGCGACTTCTTCACCGATCGCGGCGTATTCGTTAAATCCGTCAAAGGCAGCTTCTACGATGAACCGATACTCAACGCACGGACGTCCCGCGGGTTCTTCGTCAGGCTGGACCCGACGCGGAGCGGCCACGATGCCAAGAGCATCGCGGACTTCTCCGTTCGACTGGTGGGCGTAAAGGCCAAGTAAGCCCGCGCATACGCAAGAAAGCAGACGCGAGAATGTTTATTCCGATCCGTACCGATTACCGAATGCGACGCCGACCCTGGATTAACTACGGCCTGATCGCTGCGAACGTCGTGATCTTCATGATGGGCTATCACGGCATGACGCAGCAGGGCATGGGGAGGGTAAATTCGTTGCTGCTGCATCCGGACTCGCCGGAACTTAGCCAGTTCTTTAGTTCGATGTTCCTCCACGGCGGCTGGATGCACCTGATCGGAAACATGCTGTTCCTGTGGGTCTTCGGTAACGCCATCAATGACAGGTTCGGACACGTCGGATACCTCATGTTCTACCTGGCCGGCGGCGTCCTGGCCGGCGTGGGATACATTGCTCTGAGCGGAAGGGCCCCGGTGCTGGGCGCGTCAGGTGCCATCTCCGCAGTGACCGGCGCGTACCTGGTGCTGTTCCCGCGCGTGCGGGTGACGCTGCTGATCTGGTTCTATTTCGTGACGTTCGTGGACATTTCGAGCCTCTACTTCCTGGCGTTCCAGTTCGTCTGGAACATGGTCCTGTCGGTCCCCGACGTCGTGGGCCCACAAGGCGGTGGCGGCGGGGTGGCGTATGTCGCCCACAGCAGCGGGTACGTCTTCGGCATCGCGATCTCGGCGGCGATGCTCGCGCTGCGCGCGCTGCCGCGCGAGCCCTACGACCTGCTGAACCTCATACAGTCTCACAGCCGGCGCAAACGCTACCGGCGAATGGTATCCCAAGGTTTCGACCCGTTCGGCCGCGGCCCGACGGCAGCGCCGCCGCAGCACGTAGCCAGCCGGACCGTCAGCACCGAGAGTCCCGACACGATCCCAGCCAGGCAGATGGAGCTGCGCCGACAGATCTCGGCTGACTGCTCCCGGAACGACCTGGCCGCCGCCTCGGACAAGTACCTGCAGCTCATCCAGATTGCCGAAGACGCCGTGCTCGCGCGGCAGCCTCAACTCGACGTAGCCAACCATCTCATGTCCAGCGACCGGCACGCAGCCGCCGCCGACGCCTACGAGCGATTCGTTCGACACTACGGCAACTACGAGCATCTCGGCGATATCAACCTGATGCTCGGGCTGCTGTATGGCCGATATTTACACCAATACGATCGCGCCGAAACCTGCCTCGCCAAGGCAATTGAAGCCCTCCGCGAGGATCGGAAACTGCAGATGGCGCGCGACGAGTTGGCCGTGGTGGGCCATCGCCGCAAGCGCTGATCGGCTTGGGTACGCCCTGCCGACGGTGCTATCACAGGACCAACGCCAATTGCGTTAACGGACATCCAGCAATGACCGGAATTCCCATACCACCGCCGTTGGCAATCGATTCGATGGTGGCATACGTGTTGGCTGGCGTCGGCGTGCTTCTGGGCGTGGCGCTGCTTTTCTGGGGACGTGTCCTGGGCCGAACGTTCCTGATGCTCTGCGGCGCAGGGGCCGGGGCCACGTTGGCCGGCCCGTTGGCCACCAGCGCCGGAATTCCCCCTCTGATCGTCCGCATCGCCGCGGCGGTGCTGGTGGGAATCATCTGCCTGATCGCCGCGCCGGTAATCTGGGCGCTGCTGGCTGCATGCTCAGCAGCGGCAGGGGCGTTGTGGGCGCTTCTGTGGTTCTACCAGCCGATGTCCTGGCCGCAGGATCAGACGGGACAGGAATCCCTGGCGAGCTACTTGGCGACATTCGCCCGCGTCGTCTGGGACGGCGCGACGGATATGTGGGGGCTGAATCCGCCGCTGGTCGGCGGGACGCTGGGTGTGGCAGTTGCAGCGCCACTGGTACTGGGCATGCTGTGGCGGCGGCTGTGCAAGATCGTTGTGACCGCCCTTCTCGGCGCGGTGCTGCTGGTGGCTGGGCTGGTGCTGGCGGTAACGACGCACCGTCCGGACATGGGCGCCTCGCTGTGGTCGCGCGGGCAATGGGTCGCCCTGGTCGTGGGAGTTCTGGTTCTGCTCGGGATCGCCTGTCAATATCGCCGGGCCATCGTCCTTGGTCGCGAAAAGGCCCAACGAGAGGCCCAGGAAGAATCCGAAGCATCCGGCGCGGACGAAGCAAACGACGAGGAAGTCGATAAACCCAAGACGGACGCCGAGCCGTCGAAATCATAATGGTGAGCTTGTAAGCCTATGGCTGTGGATCCATCCAACCTGCCGTCCGTCGAGCCGCCGGACACTGGCCTACTGGACGATTTGGCCTCGTTGGAGATCCCGTCGCAGGAGCAGTTCGTCCAGACGCTCACCCAGCTCAACGTGCTCCAGTCGATCCTGCTGCTTGCGGTGGGGCTGCTGTGTTTGCTGCAGGGCTGGAAGGTTTTCAAGATCATCGTAATCGTCAACGCAGCTGTGCTGGGCACAATTCTCGGCTCGCACTTGGGCGGGCTGTTGCGAGGCGAGAACATGCCCATCTTCGGCGGCATCGGCGGGGCGTTGCTGCTGGGCGTGCTGGCCTGGCCGTTGATGAAATACGCCGTAAGCATAATGGGCGGCCTGGCGGGCAGCCTGTTGGGCTACGGGGTTTGGCACTACGTTGCCAATGCCGTGGGCAAGCCGGGCCTGGTCCAGTATTCCTGGGCTGGGGCGTTGATAGGCCTGATTACGCTCGGTCTGCTGGCGTTCATAATCTTCCGCCTGGTCGTGACGATCTTTACCGCTTTCCAAGGCTCGGTGCTCACCGTCAGCGGTCTGCTGGCCTTGCTGCTGATGTACCAACCCCTCACGGACAAGCTCGAGAGGGCACTGATCGACAACACCCACCTGGTCCCGCTGCTTATAGCCGTGCCAGCCGTGATCGGCTTTGCCTTCCAGGAGACATCCTCTCGGAAGAAGCGCAAGAAGAAGTCCGGCGGCGGGGGCGGCGATGGGGCCTGACGGCGGCTGTACCCGCATAGCCGTGGGCAGCGCCGCTGTCGGTCGTCTCATCCAGCCGGTTGGACTGTCGCGGCAGCTGCCGTATAATCGCCGCAGAGAAACCCCCGCATCGAACTCGAGGAAGACGTAATGGCTGCGCGTGCATGGAGGCCCAACGCCCGGCAGTGGCAGATAGCCCCGCCATATGCCGGCGCCGATGACCTGGCCCGGCGTCTGCGGACAGCGCCGCTGGTGGCGCAGGTGCTGCACAATCGCGGCATCGACGACGTTGACGCAGCCGCTGCCTTCCTTAACCCCAAGCTCACCGATCTGCATGACCCGTCAGACCTGCCGGACATCGACGCAGCCGCCGAACGCATAGCCCAAGCCGTGGCTCACAAGCAGCGTATCGTGATCTACGGCGACTACGACGTGGACGGCATCACGGGCGTTGCGATTCTGCGGGCGTGCCTGGCCATGCTCGGCGCAGACGTGCACTACTACGTTCCGCACCGCCTGGACGAAGGTTACGGCGTGAACGCAGAGGCTGTGCGCAAGATCGCAGCCGACGGTACCGGGTTGATGATAACGGTCGATTGCGGCGTCAGCGCCGTCGAGCCGCTCAAAGCAGCTGACGAGGCGGGCATGGACGTAATCGTCACGGACCACCACACGCCGGGGCAGTCGCTGCCGCCAGCGGTGGCGGTGGTGCACCCATCCCTGCCGGGCGGCAAGTACCCCAACGGCGACCTGTGCGGGGCGGGCGTGGCGTTCAAGCTCGCCTGGCAGGTGGCGCGTCAAGTCTGCGGCGAGACGCGCGTGGATGAGCCGATGAAGGAATTTCTGCTCGAGGCTACGTGCCTGGCTGCGCTGGGGACGATCGCCGACGTGGTGCCGCTGGTCGGGGAGAACCGCTCCCTTGCGGTGCACGGACTTAGAGGCCTGCCCGAAACAAAGCACCCCGGGCTGCAGGCCCTGCTGGCCTCGGCCAAGCTCACCGACGGCAAGCTGGACGCATACCACGTGGGCTTCGTGCTAGCCCCCCGACTCAACGCCTGCGGGCGGATGGGTCACGCGCGACTGGCGGTGGAGTTGCTGACGCACATCGAGCCGGGCCGAGCGAGGAAGATTGCCGATTACCTCGCCCAGCAGAACACCAAGCGCCAGCGGGTGGAGCGAGCGATAACCGCCGAGGCTGTCGAAATGGTTCAATCGCAAGGGCTCGACGCCGATGAACACCGCGCGATCGTGCTGGGCTCGGACGGCTGGCACGGCGGAGTTATCGGCATCGTCGCCTCGCGCCTCGTGGACAAGTTCAACCGCCCGGCGGTGATGGTGGCCTTCAACGAACAAGGCGGGCAGGGCTCGGCGAGGTCAGTGCCGGGCTTTCACATGCGCGACGCCCTGGCTGCCTGCGCCGAGCACCTGGTGAGCTTCGGCGGACACGCCATGGCCGGCGGGCTGCGCGTGGCCGCAGAGAAGTTCGCCGACTTTGCCGAGGCGTTCGGGGCCTACGCACGGGCGAACCTGGCCGACGAACAGCTGACCCCAACACTGGAAATCGACGCCGAGACGACGCTGGCGGCGCTGCACTATAACGTAGCCAACCACCTGGGGCGCCTGGCCCCGCACGGCCAGGGCAACCCGCCGCCACTGGTGGCTGTGCGAGGCTGTGAGCTGGTGATGCCGCCAAAGCGAATGGGACGCAGCGGTGCCGTGGTGGGAATGCTCCTGCGACAGGGCGATGCGAAGATGCGCGCGGTGGGCTTCGGCATGGGAGACCTGGCCGACGACCTCGTGGGCGTGGATCGCGTGGACGTCGTCGCCCAGCCGACGCTGAACCACTTCAACGGCAACACGTCCGTGGAGCTGCAACTCAAAGACGTGCGATGGGGACAGTGACTACTGGGCCGGGGCAGTAGTCGTATCGGGCGTCGCCTTGGGCGCCCGCCCGCGATGGGCTGCGTAGGTCCCCAGCGCAATGGCTGCGGCGAGGACCACCACCAGCGTCAACACCCACCACCGCTTGCTGCGGACGCCTCGGGCCGTTGCGGGGTACGCCGGCTGGCGAGTGAAGGTTCGGCCCTGGCGGAACGTCAGGCGCATCCGCGCGTTGATGGCCCAGCCCGAGCCCTCGAGAATCGCGCTGAGGTCGCGTCGGCGAAGCTTGAGAAACGCCAGGACGGACACCGGCAGCATCACGGCCAGCACCGCTGCGCCGATGACGACGAGAATCTTCCACCAGTGCTCGATCTGCGCGACGGTCTTCGTGATGTACGCCACGGCTGAGCCAAGGGCTGCGATGGCCACGCCGCCGCCCATAAGCAGCCCGCCAGCCATCAGGCCCCGGGAAGGCTGGGCTGGTTGCGGGGCTGGGGCGCCGGGCGTGGACTGGCTCATCGCGGCGGTCGTTGTGGTTTCGAGCTTCTTCTCAGCCGAGGTTGTGATGGCTTCGATCTTGCCGGAGACCAAGCGGCCGATCCGCTGGAACGGACTGACCAGCGCCTCGACTACGCTGATGGGGTTTTCGATAATCTCCACCACGCGCGCGTCAGCCTGTCGGCCCTGGAGGTCCACGAAAATGCCCCGCTTGCCGACGGCCAGGTTGCCCTTGCCGCCCGACGTCACAGCCGTGGCGACTTCGTATTTCGGCTCGGGACCCGGCGGAGTTACCTCCACGTACAGCAGATACATCACGCTGGTCCGCGAAATGGCGGCGTGCTCGGCGCGGCTGTCAACCCTCACGCTGAAGTTCAGCCGTCGCCCGTCCATGATGAGCGTGCCCATCTCGAACATCGCACGAGTCGCCGGGTCGTAAAGGTACGGGAAGCTGACGAAATTGTTGACCAACTCCAGCAGGTAGCCCTGGTAGCAGATGAGCTTTTCGGTCAGCCGAATGTTGTCCAGCACGAAGGCGGTCTGGGCACTCTGGGCGATTCGGCTGCGAACGGCGTCGGCATATAGCGGCCTGAGATATTCGGTGAGCTTGGCAGCGCCCAAAGGCTCGACGCTCTGGCCTGTCTTCTGTGCCAGCCAGGCTTCGTGGGCTGCGAAACGCTGCTTGACCTTGAGCCACTGCTGCCCCGAAAGGTCCGAGACGCCTTCGCCGAGAACCGGCTCGATGGCCTCGGCCCGAAGCGCAGCCAGGGCTGTGGCGTAGTGGGGGTTGACGGACTGATCGAAGGCCAGCACGCCGTCGCTTCGCACAGGCGCCAGCGGTGATCGCTTCATGAACTCGACAATCGCCTGGGGCTCGTCAAAGTCCATCGCCGCCAGATCGGCCTGGCTGGGGACAATCTCCCCCGCCGCGCGGCCATCGCAACGGACCGCCTCGCACTGGGCGAAATACTGATCCACCTTGGCGCGAATCGCCGCCAGGGCCTTGAAGGCAGCCGCGGTCGACTCGCCAAGCGGCATTATGTCGCTGGTCTCGGCGCCCTGGGGAACCTCGCCCGCTGCGCGCCATGCCAAGTAACCCCGCGCCTGCGAGAGGAACTCGGCCAGCTGGGCCTCGGCGATGCCCGCAGCGCCGCCCGGGTGCGGCGCGCCGCCGGTGGCGGCAATCACGTCGGCAGCGAACGCACGGACGGATTCGTCGTCGAACGCCTCGCCGAGCACGACGCCCGCCTCACTGATCGGCGTGCTCTCGACCTGTGCCTTGATCTGACGGACCTGGTCGAGCGTGATCTGAGACGCGTCCGAAAGCCCCAGCCTGTCCAGCATCCGCCGGGCCGATTCGTGTATCAGCCGGCCTGCGTCGGCGCTGGTGTTGATCGCGTCCAACGCCAGCGTTGTGGAGGCCTGGTCGATTCCGGCGTGGTCGGCCAGCGTCTCCAGCAGCCAGCTTACCGCCTGGCGAAGTTCGTAAACGAGAATCCGCCCGTTGGCGTCGCTGTCAACGAGGCCCAGGAACGCCGCGTCGCAGTTGATCGTCCCAACCGGAGCGCCGGTGGCAACCCAGTGGGCCTCGTTGAGCGACAGGACGTTCTGAAGGTCCGCCGCACAGCGCAGCCGAAGGTGGTAGGACCGCCCGAACCGCTGGAATGTCATCGGTCGAGGTTTCTGCATGCGATTGGCCTTTCGGAATCTGTCTGCAGTTAACAGCTGCGGGCCGGCAAGCCCCAATGGAAACATCGCCCGAAAAACTCTATCGCCCCTGCCGAGCGCTAATCAAGCTTCACCTTGTCCTTGTAGCTGGGCACGGTTACGTCCCAGCCCTTGTGTTGGCGTATATGCTCGGCGAAGGCAGCGGCGCGGCTGGGTTCGCCGTGCGTGACGAACACCTGTCTCGGCCGGCTGGCCAGCCCGCCCAGCCATTGCATCAGCTCGCTGCGCCCGGCGTGGGCGGAAAAGCCGTGAATGCGTGCGATGCGCGCCTCCACCGGCCAGGTCCGCCCGAAGATACGAACCTCCTCGGCGCCGTCCTCGATGATCCGCCCCAGCGTGCCGACGGCCTGGTAGCCGACGAACAGGATCGTGCTTTCGCGACGGGTGATGTTGTTGGCAAGGTGATGCTTTACCCGTCCGCCCGTGCACATGCCGCTGCCGGCGATGATCACCACCGTGCCCTTGATGTGGTTGATCGCCTTGGACTCGTTGGTGGCTCGCGTCATCTTGAGACCCGGAAACTCGAACGGCGAGTGGTGATTGTTTATGTGCTCGGTCATCTCCTCGTCGTAGAGCTCCGGGTGGCGCTCGAAAACTTCGGTAACGTTGATGGCCATCGGGGAATCCATGAACACCATCAGGTTCGGCACCCGGTCTTCCAGCAGCAGCTCGTTGAGCTGGTAGAGCACGTCCTGGGATCGCTCCAGGGCGAAGCTCGGAATCACCAGGTTGCCGCCGGCGGCGTGCGTGGAGTTGATCACCTCGGCCAGGGCTTCCTTGACGTCCGTGGCGGCTTCGTGATCGCGATTGCCGTATGTCGACTCGATCACGACGTAGTCAGCCTCCTTGACGAGCGTCGGGTCGCGGAGGATCGGTCGGCCCCACCGGCCGACGTCGCCGGAAAACAGCAGGCTGCGCGCCGGTCCGTCGCCGTTGATCGTGATCTTTATGGAACTGGCCCCGAGGATGTGCCCGATGTTGTGGAAGGTCGCCTCGATGCCCTTGGCCAGCTCGATAGGCTTTTCGTATCGCACGCGGGAAAACAACGGCAGTACGCGCCCGGCGTCCTCAGCCGTGTAGAGAGGCACGTCGCCATACTTGCCGGCGCGACCCTCGCGGCGGTGACGCTTGGCCTTGTACGCGGCGTCTTCTTCCTGAATGTGCGCCGAGTCCATCAGCACGATTTGCGATATCTCCGACGTGGCCGCGGTGCAGTGGATCTTGCCGTGAAAGCCCTCCCGCACCAGCTTGGGCAGCAGCCCGCAATGGTCGAGGTGAGCGTGGGTGACAAGGACGGCATCGATGCTCTTGGCGGGAACCGGGAACGGGTCCCAGTTTCGGCTGCGAAGGTTGCGTTCCTGGTAGAGGCCGCAGTCGATCAGGATCCGACTGCCGTTTGCCTCGAGAAGATATCGCGACCCCGTGACGTTCTGGGCGGCGCCCAGAAAACTCAGCGTAGCTTTCATTCAAGACCTCCAGCACACATGTTGCGCGGACACCCGGCCCGGATTCTACGGGCTGCGTTGCCTCGGTGTCAAAGCGAGTTCGGCTGGGACGATCAGCGGTTGCCGGGTGAGTCGCCCTTCCTGCGCCATCTCAGGAGTCGCCAAAACGCTCCCACCGGCCCGGACATCGCGAAGATCAGCACCACCGCTGCGATCGTCAGGTACGGCTGGAAGAACATCGCTATCAGCACCACCACCGCCTTGACGAGATAGCTGAACGGTCGTCGGCCGCGGATGTACTGGTTGACCACGTGGGGGTATCTGAACCGCGAGACCATCAGCATCGCCACGGCCAAGGTAGCCACGGGCAGGCACAGCCCTACACTTGCCAGCATCCACGTCGAGGCGCCTTTGGGGCCTTGGAGTGTCGCGAGGTGTTCGAACAGCAGCACCAGCGCCGCCACCACCGCTGCGGCCGCCGGCGTCGGCAGGCCGCGGAAGTCCATGTGCGACGACTCGTCCGGTTCGTTCTCCACATTGAACCTGGCCAGGCGCATGGCTGCGCAGGCCAGGTAAATCGCCGCCACACACCAGACCGCTCGTTCCACGGACTCCGCAGCCAGTTGCGGCGGGATGGAGGCTATCTTTTCTACCTGTCCTCGCAGGACGGTTACAACCAGACGGAGCATGAGCACGGCCGGTGCTACGCCGAAGCTGATCACGTCGCAGAGGCTGTCGAGTTGCCCGCCGAAGTCGCTCGTGCGGCGGGTCATCCGCGCCAGCCGTCCGTCGAGCATGTCGAACCCCATCGCAGCGAAGATCAGCCACGCCGCGATAATCATATTCGTCGCGCCGGCTGAGCCGAGCGCGTCCTTCGTGGCAAAGTGAATAGCCGCGAAGCCCGCCAGCCCGTTGAGAATCGTCACCAGCCCCGGCAGCACGGCTGTGCTCTGTAGCATCCTTCGCCGACGGCGTGCAGCCCGGTCGATTCGTCGGGCGGCGCGCTGCTGCTTTCGTTGATCGCGCAGGTCGGGCTGTTCGGTGGTATCGTTCACTGCGCTATCTCCTGGGCTGCGACAAGCGGCGTAAGCCCGGCTGTGACCTTCTGGCCGATCCGGACGAGCACGCTACCGGCCCGGCTGCGAGGCAAGATGAGCTCCACGCGCGAGCCGAACTTGATCATGCCGATCCGCTCGCCGCGACGGACCACCTGGTCCGGCGAAAGATCGGTCACGATCCGCCGTGCCACCAGGCCCGCCACCTGCCGGACGACGAGTGGGAAATTCCCGTCTGCATCCTCGCACGTCATGTAAATCGTGGCTGACTCGTTGCGCGACGACGCGCTCGGGTCGCGGGCGTCCAGAAACGCCCCCTTTCGGTGCTCGAGACGATCGACGACGCCGTCGGCTGGGCTGCGGTTTACGTGCACGTTGAAGACGTTCATGAATATGCCGACCTGCAAGGCCTCACAGCCCAGCGGGCCTTCGGGACCCAGCGGGGTGATATCCGCCACGCGCCCGTCGGCAGGCGCTATGAACAGCCCCGGCTGCGTCGGCGCCGATCGTTGCGGATCGCGGAAGAACGCGACCAGCCACGCCCACACGCTTACCGGAACCGCCAGCAGCGGCGCCAGCCAGGGCGAGATCGCAACGGTTGCCCACGCGATGATGGCGATAACTGCCGCCAGGAGTACGCTGCCGATCGCCAGTTCGCGCCGGCCATATCTGGTCAGTCTGAAGGTCATCTTTATCCACCGTACCCGTCACGCGCCGCGAAGTCAATTTGACGGGGCCCGCCATCGATAGATGCCCCGCAGCCACGCTTAACGCTGGCGGGGCAGCTCGGGCAGAATATACTTGGTTTGGGACGCCGGGCATGAAGAACACCGAAATCGCAGACATCTTCGCTGCAATAGCCGACCTCCAGGAGATACTCGGGGCTGACCGGTTCCGCATCAACAGCTACCGCAAGGCCTCGCGGATATTGGCCGAGTTGACGGACGACGTCGAGGCCCTGGCTGAGACCGGCGAGTTGGAGAACGTACCGGGCATAGGCCAGTCCACAGCCCGGAAGATTCGCCAGTACATCCAGACCGGCCGGGTTGAGCAGTACGACGAGCTTCGCGCCCAGGTGCCCCCGGAGCTGCCGGGCCTGTTGGAGGTTTCCGGGCTGGGGCCCAAGACCGTCGCCAAGCTGTGGAAACAAGGGGGCATAGCCTCCGTGGCACAGCTCAGTGAGGCATTGGACGCCGACGCCCAACGCCTGGCGAAGATCGAGGGGCTCGGCGAAAAGAAGCTCCAGCAGATCCGCGAGGCGTTGGCGTTCAAGCAAAGCGCGGGCGGCCGAATTCGCCTGGGCGAGGCCGATGAGTTGGCGGCTGGGCTCGTGGCGGCAGTCAGTGCCCAAAAGGCTGCCAAGCGCGTCGCAGCGGCGGGGAGCCTTCGGCGAGGCTGTGAGACCATAGGCGACATAGACCTCCTGTGCGAGGCGTCGGCAACTGGGGCTGAGGGAATCATCAAGGCCTTTGCGAGCGCTGACAATGTCCGTCGCGTACTGGCAGCCGGGAAGACCAAGGGCAGCGTCGTGCTCGAAGGCGACGTGCAGGCAGACCTGCGCGTGGTGCCCAAGAAGAGCTACGGCGCGGCGCTTGCGTACTTCACTGGCTCAAAGGAGCACAACGTTCGCCTTCGCGAACTGGCGATCAAGAAAGGCTGGAAGCTCAACGAGTACGGCCTCTTCGACGGGGCTGGCAAACAGATCGCCGGCGCGACCGAGCAGTCGCTCTACGAGGCGCTGGGGCTGGCGTTCGTTCCGCCGGAGCTGCGTGAAGACCGCGGCGAGCTGGCCGCAGCAGCCCAGAACAAGCTGCCCGAACTGCTCGAGCTGGCTGACATTCGCGGCGACATGCACCTGCACACCCGCGCCAGCGACGGCGCAAATACTATCGAGGAGATGATCTCCGCCTGTCGGCAGCGCGGCTACAAGTACATGTGCTTCTGCGACCACTCCCGCAGCCAGGTCCAGGCCAACGGGCTCGACGCCGAGCGCCTCGCCGAGCACGTCAAGGCGATCCGCGCAGCCGGGCGGAAGTATAAGGACATCGTCGTGCTGGCTGGGTGCGAGGTGGACATCTTCAAGGACGGATCGCTGGACTTCGATGCCGACGTGCTGGCGGAGCTGGACTTCGTGACAGCCTCGGCCCACTCAGCCTTGTCGCAGCGACGCCCGGAGGCTACGCGGCGACTCATCAAGGCCATCGAAACCCCGCACGTCAACTGCATCGGGCATCCGTCGGGGAGGCTGATCCTCTCGCGGGCGGGCATGGAGATCGACATAGATGAAATCGCCAACGCCGCCGCAGCTAACAACGTCGCACTGGAGGTCAACGCCCACTACTGGCGTCTGGACCTGCGGGACACGCACGTTCGCCCTGCCATCGAGGCTGGGGCGAAAATCATCGTCAGCACCGATGCGCACAGCACCGCCGACCTGGACTACATGAAATACGGCGTGACGACCGCTCGCCGCGGCTGGGCCAGGGCCTCGGACGTGATAAACACCTACACGCCGGCGAAGCTCAAGAAGTTCCTCGCACGCCCATAGCCTACGACGCGGCGCAACAAAGCGCGGCGTCCAGACAGATCCGAACGCCGCGCGGTTATCCATACCAGAACTATCGTCCACTACCGTTTGGGCTCGCCGTTCTCGTATTGTCCATGTTGGTCGGTGGAGATAATTTCCCTGGGCCCGAAGACCGTGTCGGGCACGGGTGTGTCGACGATGAATTGCTGGGTCGAGGCCAGCATGATTCGCTGGCCTGTCTTGTCCGCCCCGGTGATCCGCAGACGACAGTTGAGGCTGGTAGCCCGCGGCACGGTCCACTTGACCGGCGCACCCGGCGCGAGGTCGGACGCGACGATTCGCCAGGTCTGTCCGTTATTGGCCGAGAACTCAAGCGCAAGTTTAGTGTAGTCTTTGGCAGTTTCCGGCATCCATTCGAGCACGCGCTGCTTCCCGCCGCGAAGCAGCGCCGTCGCGGTGGGCCAGCCGGGCTTTTCGGTGTCGGTGCCCTGGAACTGCTGGATCGGATCGTCCGGTCCGACTGCGGTTACTTCGAGCTTCGGGCCTGTCTGGCCGGCGATCTGGAGGACGTCGGTCATCCCCATCCCAACGTTGCCAGCCTTGTCATGGACCTCGACACGGAAACGCAACCCACCGTCCTCAACCGCCTCGGCTGGGATTTCGATCTCCAGGCTTCCGGCCGGCGGCAGGGCTTCGGGGTAGCTGTCCCAGACCACGTTGTGCGGGAACTCCGCAAAGCACGTGCCGAGCTTGGTCGACTCTTCATTCAGATTGGCGTCGCTGGCGACCCAGTCCAGGCGGACCTTCTCGCCGACTTGGTAGATGTGCGGCTTCTTGTGGCGGCTGTCTTCCCACGGTGCGGGGGTTACGGTGACTGTAACGTTGGGTGGCGTGCGATCGGCGATGTAAACGCGGTGCGGCATGCCAGGCGGGACCTTGCTGACGCCCTGGCCCGGCCCGACGAAGCGAATCCAATAGGTGCCTTCGCGCTCAGCCAGGAACAGGAAGTCCGACTGCTCCACGCCGTAAAAGCCGTATCGCTCCCAGTCGGACCCGCCTTCAGGAGAAGCCCAAACCGCCACGCGCGGCACGCCGTTTACCTGACAGCCGCCGGGATGCTTGATGAAGAAATACTTGGTCCGCGGGTAGTAGACCGGGATCCCCTGCCCGATGGTTTCGACTACCTTCAAGTCTTCGCTGGGCCGGTAGTAGAATGGCGCATCGTAGGTCCACGACGGCAGGTCGGCTTGGGGGTTCCAGTCGGGGTTGGTGTCCTTCTGGGTGCAGCCGGCTGTGACGGCGGCCAGCAGGAGCAATAGCTTGATAGCGCGCATAGCGATTTCCTTTTCGCGTCGAAGAACCGAGATCCAGTTTCCGCTTAGTCGGTTTATCGGCAGCTTCATTTCAAATGCTCACCCAAATCTGGCGGAATTTGCCGGCGCGCGGGGGGCGTTGAAGTGCCGGATGTGTGCAGGCCACACGAGTGGGCCTGGATGTGGCTGCAGCAATCGGCGCGCGGGTTGCCTGCCGGGCCCCGAAACCTTACGTCAGGTATTCCATCGCGCCGCGGAAAATCAGCGTCCCGTCTGCACGGTCCGGGCGTTTGCGGGTCCACTGCGGGTGATGGGTGACATCGACGAACCGCTCAGGGTGCGGCATCAGCCCAAAAACCCGGCCCGTCGAATCGCAGATGCCGGCGATGTCGTCCACGCTGCCGTTCGGGTTGGCTGGATAGCCTGCGCCGGTGTTGCCTGCAGCATCCACGTAACGCAGGACAACCTGTCCGCCGTCGCGCAGACGGCTGAGTACCTCGTCGTCGCGCGGCACGAACTTGCCCTCGCCGTGGGCAATGGGCAGGCTGATGAGCTCGCCTTTGGGCAGGAAGACGCAGGAATCCGACTCGGCCCGGAGATGCACCCAGCGGTCCTCGAACTGGCCGCGATCGTTCCAGGCCAGCGTGGCATCGTGGGCTGCAGATGCCGGTTCGACCCGCCCCCACGGCAGCAGGCCGCTCTTTACCATCACCTGGAAACCGTTGCAGATGCCCAGCACCAGCTTACCGGCGGCAAGGAACTCGTTGAGCGGCCCAGCCAGGCGGTGGAGCATCTGGTTGGCCAGGATCTTCCCAGCCGCTACGTCGTCGCCGTAGCTGAATCCGCCCGGGATGACCAGGAACTGGTAGTCGGCCAGGGCTGTGGGGTTGTCCATCAGCCGAAACACGTGTACGCGCTCGGCGGCGAAGCCCGCCTGCTCGAGTGCATACTGCGTCTCACGGTCGCAGTTGGTCCCAGCCGATCTCAATACGATTGCTTTGGGTTTTGCCATAGCTCTCTTCTTGCCACTTACCAGTCAAATGTTCCCTGCCAGGCGGCCTTTGCGTCGTCGGCTGGGATGTCGATCACAGTTTGGCCGTCACAGTAAATGACAACCCGGCCCGTGGCACTCACGCGGCCCAACTCGCCGACGGGCAGGTCCTTGACGATCCGCATGAAGTCGTCGTAGCTGTCCGGTTCGACCTCCACCAGGAAGCGCCCCGCATCTTCGGCAAACAGCTTGGCTGCACAACTGGCTTGTCCGTTCTTGCCGGCCGGCATGGCAGCCAGGTCGATCTCCATGCCCAGACCGCCCGAGAACGCCATCTCCGCCGCAGCCACCGCCAGCCCGCCTTCGGACAGGTCGTGACATGCCCGCACAAGCCCAGCCTCAATGGCTGCCTGGAGGGACCTCATAACGCCGACGCTAGTGGCCATGTCCACCGCCGGCACGTCGTTGCCGGTGGCCAGGCCCTCAGCCAGCAGGTAATGGCTGCCGCCCAGGGC
>Ga0180434_10004407_pt1 | contig 17161 bp, 13 predicted proteins | sample SS_ome_7_FD_132453 | JGI IMG/M metagenome (GOLD analysis project Ga0180434, IMG submission 132453) | Hypersaline lake sediment archaeal communities from the Salton Sea, California, USA - SS_1_D_2 metaG | ecosystem: Environmental > Aquatic > Non-marine Saline and Alkaline > Hypersaline >...
GATCGCGTCCGCCATACGAAGGCGCGCCGCCCGGCACATCGGCCCCCTAGAATCGCGGGGGAGGGTAGCAGAAATCGGCCCGAGAGATCAAGAGCACTTAGGGCCTGGGCGACGCCCAACCCCCGGCGCGACGTCCCGCGAGGCGATCAACGGGATAAGCACCACAAACCGTCAAGATCGACCTCACTCCAAAACTCGCCCGATCGGCCCCGCCGTCTTCCGCGCGGCTGCGACGGCGGCCTTGAGAAACGCGGAACGCAGCGGCCGGATGGCCAAGGCGGCGCGGGCAGGGGGCGATCTTTCGAGGAGCACGGCCAGCCGGGCCAATGCGCGATGGCTCAGCCGCTCGGGCCGCTCGAAGAGCATCTCGGCCAGCTTGCCGCGCTCGATGGCCATGGCAACCACCCGATCGAACACGGTCTCCGGGGTGAATACCCGCCGGGCACGGCCATGCATGGCAATGGCCCCGAACTTGCACGAAGTAACGCACACGCCGCAGCCGAGACATATCTCCTGGTCGACCACCGCCCGGCGGACCGGCTTCGCCCCCGAATCGTCCTCGACCAGTTCGATCGCATCGACCGGGCAGGCCTTGACGCATCGCCCGCAGCCGCGGCAGGCGTCCGCGCCGATCGCGGCAATCCAGTTCGACGTGGCGATGGCACCTTGCAGGTTGTACGTTTTGATCCCTTCGATCATGCCGCAGCAGCAGCCGCAGCAGTTGCAGATGTAGGCCGGCTTGCGCTGGACATTGTCGCCGGTCTGGGCCAGCCCGGCCTCCTTCGACTGCTGGAGCACCTCCATCGCCTGGGCGACCGTAAGCGGCCGGGCCATGCCGTTGCGCACGAGCGATTCGGCGGCGAAATTCAGCGACAGGCAAGCCTCCATCGGCTTCTCGCACGCCTTGCCCAGATGCAGCGCCTTGTGCCGGCACGCACACATCGACACCCCCAACGCCGTGGCCGACTGGATCAGACGGCTTGCCCGTTCCCAGTCAAGAATCTCCGTCGGATCATCCTCCGGCAGGGTTTCTTCCCGGACCAGCGAGCGGCCAAGTCCGACGCCGCCGTCGAAGACCGATCGGGCAAAGCGATCACCCATATACTCGTCGAACAGCCGGGCAAGCTCGGCCATCGGCAGGTCGTCTCTTGCCCGCATGAACGTGAACTCGAAGAACCCGATCACCACCGGCGCCAGGGCGAACCAGCGTTGGCCGTCGCGGGCCAGGTCGATCAGCAGGCCGCGCTGGGCCATCGCGTCGAGCCGCGGTTCGAGATGCTCAGGCGAGATGCCCGTCCGCCGGGCGATCTGGTCGAGCGTCGACAATTGCCCCGGCACCTGGCTGGCCAACTGGGCGTCTTCCGGCGAGAACAACAGCCGGAGGATCCGCATCAGCGCCGGCGAGTCGGGCGCGCCGGTCACCGTGCAGTCGAGCTTCTGCTGCAAGCGGCGATAGTCGCGATCCGGATTGACCAGGTGGCCCATGCGTTACGCCTCAACCGGCTCGGTGGCGTAGCCGTAGCGTTCGAAGTAGTCGCGCCAGCGTCGGGCGATCACTTCGCGGAGCTGGGGCGAGACTTCGTAGCGGTTGGTCTTGTAGTCGGCCTTGTCGGCGAAATACTGCTGCCAGGCCGGCAGGACGTCCTCGACGCCGCCTAGCTCGAGCTTCTCGTAGACCTGCCGCATCTGCTCGATCGGCTGCTGGACGAGGTCCTCGTACCGCACGTCGCAGATCTGCCCGGGTGCGAGCAACTGCCGATCCCGCTCGAACACCCGGTACATCTCGGTCAGCACCCGAAAGATCTGCTCCTCCATCTCCTCGAATCGGGGCGTCTGGAATCCCTGGTCGCGGTAGAGCCGGCGCCAGAGGTTGATCGTCGAGGGGAACAGGACGAAGGGGTCGCGGACGATGTGGATGAACTTCGCCCGGGGGAACATCTCGGTCAGCACCTTGATGCGGAACGTGTGCGGCGGCGACTTCAGCACGATCCGCTTCGGGTTTTGCACGGTGATGCACTTGAGGAACCAGCGCAGCGATTCCTTCCAGCGTCGAAGCTCCTCCGACGGGACGTCGGCCAGCTCGAAATACTCTTCATCCTGCGGGCGGTTGGGGAAGGCGATCGAGTAGTAGGGGGAACGGGCCCCCATGTTGCAGAGGGCGAATTCGTCTTCCTGCGGCTTGTCCCAGCCGGCGGCCATGTTGTCCATCGGTCGCCGCTTCGGCAGCAATAGGCCGACCGTTGGCCGCACCACCCAGCCCGAGACGAGAAAATGGTTGGGGGCGTAGCACTCGTAGGTATCGGCGTAGGTGTAGCGCGGGTCGAGCACCATCAGTTCGTGCAAGAGCGTCGTACCGGAGCGCCAATGCCCGACGACAAAGATCGGGTCGTCGATTAGCTCCGTCCGGCGGATCCGTTGGCCGTAACGCAACGACTGCCATCCGCGCAGCGCCGTATTGATCGGCGTGATCGACGAGTGGATGGCGGCCATCGCCAAGCAGCGTGGCCCCACCTGGAAGCGGTTGCGGGCCAACAGCCGCCCCCAACTCGCCATGCCCATGCCGTTCCAGAATCGGGGGATCCACCAGTGGTCCTTCGATCCGTAATTGCGTTTGGTCGTCTTCTCCGATTCAGACTTCACGACGCTCCGATCATCTTTCTGATATTGTCGATGCGGCCGCACCCTCGGACGAATGATCCCCGCTTTCGGTGAATGCGGCCGTGGCGGTTTCGCTATTCTTTCTGGAGCCACTATTCGTCGTAACCGTTCATGGGCCGGAAGGGGACAGTCCCATTTTCGCGGCGAAATAGCGTGATCCAATCCAAGGGACTTCCCCGCCGCGAAAATTGGGACAGTCCCCCGTGGACGGTTACCTATTCGCCCTCCCTTGCCTTATGCTATCAGATTCCGGGCCCAGGCGGCAAGCTCGCTATGGCGGATTCCGCCTCCTACGCCACTTCGTCGGGACAATCGGCGGTGCATCTTCACTTCCGCCAACCGAATCCTAACATGGCCGCCGCGGCGGCCGACGGTGGTTCGGCGCAACAGTCGGCCGGACATGGCATTGCGTCGCGGGTAAATAGGTCTGGACAATTCCGTCCCTTTCCGGTACCCTCCCGCCGCTCATCTTCCACCACAGCGACCTTTTGCCAAACCCCCAACGTTGGGAGCGACGGATGGCTGCGACGGCCACCGGCCCTTGGGCCCGAATCCAGGAACTGATCTTACCGGTCGGTATCATCGGCAGCGTGCTGGTGATCCTGGTGCCGCTGCCCTCCGCGCTGATGGATGTGCTGCTGGCTGCCAATATCACGGTCGCGGTGATCGTGTTGCTGACGACCATCTACGTCCGCACACCGCTGGAGTTCAGTGTCTTTCCCTCCTTACTCTTGGCGACCACCCTCGGCCGGCTCGTGCTGAATGTGGCCACAACCCGGCTGATCCTCACGCGGCCCAGCGGCCCGGGCGATCTCTCGGCGGCTGGCGACGTGGTGCGGACCTTCGGCGAATTCGTCGCCGGCGACACGATCGTCGTGGGGTTGATCATCTTTGCGATCATCGTGTTGATCCAGTTCGTGGTCATCACCAAGGGGGCCACGCGCATCAGCGAAGTGGCCGCCCGATTCGCCTTGGACGGCATGCCGGGCCGCCAAATGGCCATCGATGCCGACTTGAACGCCGGCATGATCGACGAACGCGAGGCCCAGCGACGCCGCCAGGAGATCACCGAGCAGGCCGACTTCTTCGGGGCCATGGATGGTGCCAGTAAGTTCGTCCGCGGCGACGCCATTGCCGGCATCGTTATCACACTAATCAACATCGTCGGCGGGCTGGTCGTCGGCAGTTTCCAAAACGGCTGGCCGCTGGCCGATACGGCCGCGCTGTACACGAAACTGACCATCGGCGACGGCCTGGTCAGCCAGGTGCCCGCATTTCTGATCTCGCTGGCCGCCGGCCTGTTGGTCACCCGAAGCAGCCGCAAGGTGAATCTGCCGAGCGAACTGCTCCGCCAGTTGTTTTCCCGGCCGCAGGCCATGGCCGTGGCGGGAGCGTTTCTGGGCGTGCTGATCTTCACCAGCCTGCCGAGCTTACCCCTGCTGGCGATCGGCGGCGGGTGCGTCGGGCTGGCCGTGACGCTCAATCGCCGCACCCACCGGTCCGAAGCCTCGGCCGAAGCCAAACGTCAGGCCGAAGCCACGAAGCCCCAGGAACAACGCATCGAGGACTATCTGACGGTCGACCCGATGGAGATCGAGTTGGGCGTCGGGCTGATCCGGCTGGCCGATCCCAAACGCAACGGCGACCTGCTCGAACGCGTGCAGCGCGTGCGGCAGAACGTGGCGGCCGATATGGGCATCATCCTGCCGAAGGTCCGCATTCGCGACAATATGCGTCTGGAGCAGAGCCAGTATCGCATCAAGGTGGCCGACATGTCGGTCGCCGAGGGCTCGCTGCAGCCGGCCATGTATCTGGCAATGGATTCCGGCATGACCAGCGGCAAGGTCCGCGGCATCGCCACGCGCGAACCGGCCTTCGGCACGCCGGCCGTGTGGATCGAGCCGGGCTTGCGCGAGCAGGCCGAGATGTTCGGCTATACGGTGGTCGAGCCCGGCAGCGTCATCGCCACGCACCTGACCGAGACGGTCCGCCGCCATGCCGACGAGATCCTCACGCGCGACGCCTGCAAACACCTGGTCGACGAGCTGAAGCAGACCTCGCCGGCGGTGGTCGACGAGCTGATCCCCGGCGTCATGAAGCTGGCCGAGGTGCAGCAGATATTGCAGATGCTCTTGCGCGAGCAGGTGCCCATCCGGCAGCTTGGGCCGATCCTCGAAACACTCGGCGACTACGCGCCGCGAACGAAAGACCCGGTGCTGCTGACTGAGTACGTCCGCCACCGACTTGCCCGGGCGATCTGCACCCGCTACCGCGACGCCGAGGGGCCGCTGCATGTGATTACGCTCGACCCGGCGTTGGAGGACCGCGTCCGTGCCGGCTTCGAGCACAACGAGCATGGGCTGTTCATCCGGATGTCGCCGCCGGCGATCGAGGCCACCTGCCGGCTAATCGCCGCGTCGGCCGAGAAGCTGACCCTCGCGGGCCATTCGCCCGTGGTGCTGGTCAGCCCGCAGATTCGCGCGGCGCTGAAGCAGATGACCTTATCGCACTTGCCGCAGTTGGTGGTGCTCAGCTACAACGAGATCACCCGCGATACGACGATCGATTCGGTGGCCATGGTGTCGGACAACAAGTAATGACCAATGACAGTAGTTCCAAGTTTCGTTTAACGGAAGCCAAAGGCGCTGTTTTGCGGAATGGTTTATCCCTCAAGACAGCAGTGCCTTTGGCTTCCGTTAAACGATGTACTGATCAAACTTGGAACTACTGAATGACCAATGACCAAGCAGTGGATCACCACGACCTGATTTTGGTGGCTAAATGGAACTAAAGACCTTTCGCGCCGCGTCGATGCACGAAGCGTTGCAGTGGGTTCGCCGCGAGTTGGGGCCCGAAGCGGCCGTGCTGCATACGCGGGAAGTGCGCCAGCGGCGGCTGTTCGGGCTGCTGCCGGGCGAGCGCTATTTCGAGGTGACGGCCTCGACCGAGGTGAACGTGCCGAGCCGCTTGCCGAGTCGGCGCGAACCGTCCGAATCGCACCAACCGCCAACCGCCGATTTGCCGGCTTTCGCCCCCGAGCCGCCGGCGCCGCCGATGCGCCCCGTGCCGCCGCCGGAGTCCGCGCGGCCCGACGTCGTGCAGGAGCAACTCGCGCATTTGCAGAAGATGGTCCAGCAGCTTTGCCATCGCTCCGACGGCTCCTCGCAACGCGAGCTGCCCGAGGAACTGTTCCGCCTGTTCACCGAACTGTTGGATGCCGATCTCGACGAGAATCTGGCCCGGGAGTTGGTCGAACGGGTGCGTGCTGAGTTGCCCCGCGACGAGTTGGCCGAGCCGATGCTGTTGAAAGCCCGCATCGCACGGCTCATCGAGGACGACATCCGAGTCAGCGGGCCGATTGCCGCGGCCTCGGCACGGCGCCGCGTGGTGGCGCTGGTCGGGCCGACAGGTGTAGGCAAAACGACCACCATCGCCAAGCTGGCGGCCAACTACCGACTGAAGGAACGACGCCGCGTCGGGCTGATCACGGTCGACACCTATCGCATCGCGGCCGTCGAGCAGCTTCGGACCTACGCCGACATCATCGATTTGCCGATGCAGGTCGTCTCGACGCCGCGCGAAATGCGCGAGGCTGTGCGCCAAATGGCCGAACTCGACCTGATCCTCATGGACACGGCCGGCCGCAGCCCTCGCGACGAAATCAAGCTCCAGGAACTCAAGGCATTTCTCGCCGAGGCCGACGTCGACGAGGTCCACCTCGTGCTCAGTGCCGTCTCCAGCGGGCGGCTCTTGCAGCAGACGGCCGAGCAGTTCGCCGCGGTCGGCACGACGTCGCTATTGCTGACGAAGCTCGACGAGGCGAGTGCCTTGGGCAATGTGTTGCCGCTGATCCGCTCATCGAAGTTGCCGTTGAGCTACCTGACCGACGGCCAGAATGTGCCCGACGACATTCAGGTGGCCGAGCCGCGCAGCCTCGCCAGGATGATTCTGGCGATGGATGAGCGGAAATAGGGGAATCTCAAATCCGAAGATCAAAAAATACTGATGACGGAAACAACGGAAGAGGAACCGCTAATGAACGCTTATAAACGCTAATGTGCGGAGAATACCTCCCAGCATACTGCTGACTGATCCTATTAGCGTTCATCAGCGTTCATTAGCGGTTTCCCTTTGCGATTACAGCTTGCGTTGCGACCTTTTTGTTTAGGACATTTGGATTTCGCATTTTGAATTTGTCTCGGATTTCGATATTCGTATTTCGGATTTCACCGCCGTCAGACTTCTCGAACCACCTTTCCCCTTCAAATGCTCGACCAGGCCAACCAACTCCGCAAGCTCGCCCGGCTTAGCACCGGCATCGAGGATGGCGGTTCCGCGCCGCGTCCGGCGCTGGTGGTGGTCGCCGGCGGCAAGGGCGGGGTAGGCGTGACAACCGTGGCGGTCCACCTGGCCATGGCGGCGGCACGGCTGGGACGCAGCACTCTGCTGGTCGACGCCGATCCGCAAGGCGGCGATGTGGCGACCCTGTGCGGATTGCGGCAGCGGTACAACCTGGCCGATGTGCTTTGCCTGCGGCGGACACTCCGCGAGGCCCTGCAACCGGGCCCCGGCGGGGTGAGCGTGCTGCCGGGCTGCTGGGGATGGGCCCAGGCGCCGGAGCTGCCCCCGCAAAGCGATCAGCGTCTGTTGGCCGAATTGGCAAAGCTGGAAAGCCGGGCCGACCTGGTGCTGGTCGACGCCGGAAGCGGCGGCGAAGGCACGCTGCGGCGGTTCTGGCAGGCGGCCGACCTGGTGCTCGTCGTCACCACGCCGGAGGCGCCCGCCATTTTGGACACCTATGCGGCTATCAAGACCCTCACCGGTCAGATCCGCACCGGCCCGATCCGCCTGTTGGTGAATCGGGCGGACGATGCCCTGGCCGCCGAGCAGGTGGCCCAGCGCATCGGCTATGCCTGCCGACGGTTCCTGGCGGTCGACGTGGACCCGGCCGGCCACCTGCCGGACGATCCCCAACTGGCCGCGACGGCCGACAGTCCGACGGCCCGGCCGCTCGACCTCGTGGCCGCCGAACTGCCCAGCCGGCTGGAAACATTCAACAAAACCCCGATTTCCGAAAGGATCCTCAATTTTCAGGCATCAGGTGCCGATATGGAATGAACACTGTCGGCAGACGATGGGCTGTTAAACTTTGCCGGATTCACCGAGTTTGATAGCGATCGAGGCACCTGTGGCTCCTGTATATGCCGGCATCCTCGGCCCCCTGGCATTTCTGACAACGCTACTCCGCGGGGCGCTCCACGGAGGGCAGGCCGATGCGGTCCTGTTCTCCGCTTGGTGTTGCCTGTGGGCGTTCGCGGCCGTCGGATATGTGGTGGGCTGGATTGCCGAACGAACCGTCGCTGATGCGGTCGCCGGCCGCGTTGCGGCCGAATTGGCCGGGCGAAAGGCCGAACGATCCGCGACAACCGGGCCCGCCGAGCCCAAGCGATAGCTGAACAAGAACACCAACGCGACGCCCGGCCCCCGGAGGACCCCGGCCGGCGTCGCTTCGTCGCCGAAAGATGTGGCCGCCGCAAGCGCCACACAGAGAAGGATCTCAGATAGTAAATGGTGCCCCCCGCGCACCCTTCATGGAGGATTTGCATGGCAACCACTCTCGCGCCGGAAGACGTGGCACAACTGTGGATCGAGTTCAAACGCGATCTCAGCAACCAGGAACTTCGCAATCGGCTGGTCGAAATCTATCTGCCGCTGGTGAAGTATAACGGAGAACGGATCTGGGCACGGCTTCCGGAAGGCGTGGAGTTGGACGACCTGATCTCGGCCGGCGTCTTCGGCCTGATGGACGCGATCGATGCCTTCGATCTTAGCCGCGGTGTGAAGTTCGAGACCTACTGCGTGCCGCGCATCCGCGGGGCAATGCTCGACGAGCTGCGCACCATGGACTGGGTCCCCCGGCTCGTGCGCAGCAAGGCCAGCAAACTCAACGAGGCGATCAAGACGCTCGAGGCCCGGCTCGGACGCAGCCCGAACGAGATCGAGTTGGCCGAGCAGCTCGGCATTAGCGTGCCCGAGCTGGAGAAAATGGTCCTCGACGCCAATGCGGTGAACCTCATCAGCCTCAACAAGAAGTGGTACGAGACCGACAGCTATAAGGATGTCCGCGAGATCGACATCCTCGAGGACAAGAAGGGCGAGGACCCCACCAAGCGCATCCAGAAGAACGACCTGATGCGCCTGGTCACCAAGGGCCTCAACCGCAACGAGCGTCTGATCATCATCCTCTACTACTACGAAGAGCTGACGATGAAGGAGATCGGCGCCACGCTCGATCTTTCGGAAAGCCGCGTCAGCCAGATGCACAGCTCGATCGTCCAGCGCTTGCAGAACCAGCTCGGACGCCGCCGCGTCGAGTTCGGGACATAAGGAAACGCCCGCCATTGGTTCTCGGCAATCAATGATGCAGCGCGGCCTTCGTCACTGCCGCGCAGGCGGGAACTCAGCGGGAATAGGCACTCGCCTGGATTCCCGCCTGCGCGGCAGTGACGAGAAGGCTGCCAGCCCGACTATCACAAGCCAGCCAAGCCCACTCAGCCACACGCCGAGCCAAACGCTCATAGGCCGGTAACGGTAGATCAGCCGGTAGCAACCCGACGACAATGCGATGCCACGCATGGCGCGGTTAACCCGCATGCACTCCGGCCATCCCTCCGCCGTATCCGTCACGCCCCCGCCGTGCCGCACGACTTGCACCTGCCAGCCGGGATAGAACTGGTCGGCCAACACGACCACGCCACGGCGAAACAGCCTGACCTCAAGTTCGACCCGCTCCGGCCGATCCTCGACGACCTCGCACCGCTCGCCAGGGCAATGCCGCGGCCGCCGCGTCTGCCCCGGCTCGGCGATCCACGCCCGGGGTAGAGCGTTCGGGTTCTCCCAGAGCGAGACATCCGGCACGGAAACCGCCACGCGCCGCCCGCCAGGCATGGCCCGATCGCCCGGCAGGATCACATAGTCGGACAGCCGGTAGCACGCCGGGCCGTCGAGCCCTTGCCGGAGAAGCTCCTTGTAGTCGGCCAGCATCATCGAGCCGGTCACCTCGACGACCCGCACGCCATAGGGCAGATGGTACTTTGGAAACAGCGTGTCGCGGTCCCAATGCAAGGACTCGGCAATGCGCTCCCGCGAGCCCGCATGTCGCCATTCGGGCCGCATCCAGATCGGATGCCGGTAGACGCGTACCCGACCGGTCGACCGGTCGCCCAACACCGCCCCGCCCATGGCCGACGGCCGCTCGAACGACTCGGCCGGCGCGCAGGCGACCATCCAGCCGTTGGACACCGCTAGATCGGCCGCCACAAGAACCAACGCGACCGACGCTTGCCACGTTCGCAAGCCACCCTCGGGCCGAGGCCGCAGCAGCCACCAAAAGGCAACGCACAGCACGGCCGTTTGACCAAGTGCCATCAGCACATCGCGCCACGCGCCGGCCGTGTCCAACGGACCGAACAGCGAATCGGGACCGACGCCGGCGAGCCATCCGGACCAATAGGGGCGAATCGCCCAGACCATCAGGACGCCGATACCGCTGAGGATGCCGAGCCACAGCAACACCCGGGCAAAGCGGGGGCGGACCCCGGCTGCCACCTCGTCCCAACCCCGAGCGGCCAATATACTGATCCCCAACGCCGCGACGACCAGCAGCTTGGCCGGGTAGCGAAACGAAAAATAGCCGGGCAAAGCGAGCGTCATCAACCAGTAGACACCGCCCGCCGGCGCGCCGACCGGCACCACGTCACCCCGGCCGGTCGTGGCGAAGACTATTTCCCGAGCAATCCAACCGAGGCCGTACCAGCCGAGGCTCGCCACAATGGCCAGAAGCGTCGACCACGTGAGCCACCGCTGCCAGGACGTGCCTGTCGCCTTTTGGTCAGGCAGAAACCGCATGGCCGAAAGCGCCAACAACAGCGGCAGGATGCCCATGTAGAGCGAGGGCGTCCAGACACGGCCTTCGCCGGGGATCGCGTTGAACCAGCGGCGATGGATCGGGAACTGTCGCCCGCCGATGTTCGGCCAGACGAACTCGGCCAGCCGCCACGGCCCGACGCTGAAATGGTACGTGTGTTCGTGGTGCGTGTGCGGTGTGGGCTTGGCCAGCAACCGATCACCCCAAGACGCGGCCTGCCGGTCGCTCCGCCGGGCCAGCTCCAGCGACGGCAATACCTGCACCGCCGAAAGCAGAACCCCCATTCCCGCCGCAAGGGCCAGCAGCGCCGGCCGCGAAGTTGCGACAATACAAGCTCGACGCGCAGGCGAGTGGGTTTCTTCGCCGGCATCGACGTAAAGCGGCCGCAATGCGAATCGCTCATCCCACCAAAGCCACACGGCATACATCGCGGCCAGAAGGCCGGCGTTATACGCCATTTGCGGATCGCCGCCGAGGACCATCATCGCCAACACCGCGCCGAAGGCCAACGCCCAACGCAGATGCGGCGAAAAAGGCGACGAAAAAGGGGACGGGACCCTTTTGCCGGGAACCGGCCCTTCTGGCGACGAAAAAGGGGACGGGACCCTTTTGCCGGGAACCGGCCCTTCGGGTGCTTTGCACAAAAGGGTCCCGTCCCCTTTTTCGCCCCGAAGCATCCGGTCGGCACACAACATTGCCGCGGGCAGCCATGCCGCGCCGACAAGGAAGACCGCGTTGCAATACTGGTAGAGCACATTGCCGGAGAAGGCATATGCAATCGCCCCCAACCCGGCCGCTTCGACACTCGCATCCAAACGACGGGCAAAGCCGTAAGCCGCCGCGGCGGCCAGCAGCAGATGCGCCAGGATGTAGAGCTTATAGCCCCAGGCATAGCCGATCGGCAGCATGAAGATCAGCAGGCCCGGGTAGAAGGCGGCGGAGGTTGGGTTGCCGGCCAGCGGCTGGCCCAGGTTCTCATAGGGGTTCCAGAGCGGGACGCTCCCCTCGGCCCAGCGACCGACGACGTGTTGCAGAAGCGGATAGTAGTAGTGGGCCGCGTCGCGGAACGCGAACATCCCACCGCCGAAGATCGCTTCGCGGAAGACCCATGCCGCCGCACCAGCGATGCACACCAGCATGACTCGCCGGGCATGGCGGGATTGGCCGGCGGTGCGCTGATCCTCGCGGCCCGGCATGGCGACAGAACACCTCTCTTCTTGGCTTTTCTGAAACACTTCAGCCGTCTGAAGTATGTCATTCCCGCCTGCGAGGGAATGACGGAAGACGCCCTGCGGTAAACATACCGCGCCATTCAGCTTACGCGCTATACGCTTCTCACGTCCTTCGGTCGCGCTGCGCCTCGGGCTTGGTGGTCAGGTTCTCCATCTCCGGTTCGGCAATGCCGCCGGTCATGCGGGCAGGCAGGGCGTCGTCGGAGAGTTGCGGGCGGTTGCGGAAGGGGTTGTACAGCGGGTCGCCCACCAGCACCATGGCCCAGGAGTTGAACGGCTTCGTGCGGTAGTAGACCTCGGCCAGCGTGTAGCGACCGGTCAGCAGCAGCGGGAAGAAATCGTCGGGGTTCGGGAAGCTGGCAAGATAGGGCTCGAACGCCGGCCCGAGCGTCGCACAAATGCCGTCCTCGAGCATCGCGTTGCACCAGACCTTCCCGCCCGGTTTGGCGAGCGTGGTCGCCTCGGAGCTGGCGATATGGTAGCCGACCGCGCCGGGCTTCCAGTCGAACGCGTCGACATACGCGCCCAGCGAGTACCAGCCGCAATACAGCGCGGCGTCGGGGCACTCGCCCGGCTGGAACAATTCGCCCTCGTTGTTCAACACGACGTCGATCTGGGTGTGTTTCTTCAGCCGTTCGGCCAAGTCGCGCAAGGCCGCGTCGGTATGGGCGTAGGAGCCCGGCTTGTCGCTGCCGGGCCGGTAGCCCATTCCACGAGCGTCGATGTAGAACTTGCCCGACAGGCCCGTCTTTTCCGTCGCGATGGCCGTCTCGACCAGGCGCCCGGCCAGTTGAAGCGACGGGGCCGTCAGCCGCGAGACCATCAACGTCGGCGGGAACTGGTCGCGGACGTCGTCATGCTGGTAGTGCAGCAAGTTCGGCTGCCAGCGGTAGAGGCTATAGTCGGGCCAAAGGAGCATCGATAGTTCGCTGTCGAAGCTCGAGAGGGTTTCGTTCCGCTCTAACAGCTCTCGCTGCGTGTCGATCCAGCGCAGCGTCCCGACCAGGCCGGCGTTCTTGCGAAGCAGGCGAAGGATTTGCAGGTCGCGGGCGACCGAGTCGGGCAGGCGGCCGAGCGCCTGAATGCCTTCTCCGAATCCCTGCAATTGGCCGACGAGCCGCTGCAGTTGCAGCGGCCCTTTCGTCTGGTCTTCGGCCTTCAGGCCGCCGGACGCGGCCGCCTTCAACAGCCCGGCCAATCCGGCACCGGCCATGAAAGCCTTCTTCAGTTCCAGACCGGCCTGCTTTTGGGTCTCCTTCGAGTCGAGCGTTTGAACGCGCATCCGCGCGGCTTTGAAGGCCGAATCGAACTCGACGCTCAGCTTCTTCAGGTCAATCGAGGCATCCCATTGCGGCGGCGTCGGCTTCGGCGCCACCGGCGCCAAGCGATCGAGGCTCTCGATCACTCGGGCCGTCTCCTCGACCAAAGCGGCGCGTTGCTGCTGGAGAAAGGCGCCCCGCGCTTCCACCCGCGGATCGTCCGCCGACCGTTTGCCGATCGTCAGCGGAACGTCGCCGCAAGGGACGAAACAACGGATCTTGTTTTCCAGCTTGTTCTCGGCGAGCCACTGGCGGATCCTCGGCCGGGCCTGCGTCTCCCAGAACTCCCGGCTCATCCGATTCCCCGGCCGCCCCGGCAGGACGCACGCGTTGGACTGCGGGATGCCTCGCGCCCGCAGGTAATAGGCGGCCAACCGCCGCGACGCGGCGCTGTCGCTCATCGCGATCACCGCCACCTCGTCCGGGGCCAACTCGGCCCGAACGCTGGCCGCACCCAGAACCAAGCCCGCTATTGCCAAAACCATTCGCATCGTGGTTCCCCCTCCGTATGGCGTAGGTTTGATTTCCTCGTTACTGCCATGGTAGGCGGTCTTCGGGCTGCCGCCAAGGGTAGGACGCCGCGCGCGGGAAATGACACTTGCCGTGATGAGGAGGGCAAGTTCACTCGCACAACGTCCCCACCAGCCGCAGGGCGTGCAATAGCAGCAGGAACGCGCCGATCGCCGCCAGAATCGTCTTGATCCGGTCGCCGAAGGCCGCCGGCGGAGGAGGAATCGACGCCACCGGCGCCGTCGCGGGGGCCATAGTGTCGGACGCCTCGCCGACGGCCGCGGACACCGCCGGCAACAGTCCGGCAATCTCTTCGCTGGAGCGTGGAACGGGGGACAACGGGCGAACAGCGTGCGGCTCGGCGACCGATGGGCTCGCAATGGCCTCCCCCCCGACAGCGCCGGGCACTGGCAGACGCCGCAGTCCGCCCGGTTGCCACTTCGGCTTCGAGGCGGTTTGGAAAGGGGGACTGGCACCCGAATGTTCCGTGCTGGTCTTTGGCTCTCCACCAGATTTTGGGTGCGGGACCCCCTTTCCAGGCTCGGAAGCTGCCAGGGCCTCGGGCAACGCCGGTCGGCTCGCCGGCCGCTGGGCGATCATGGCCGGCTCGGCGGGGTTCTGCTGGAACCGCGGGTCGATCGCCTTGAGGAACTTCTCCACCCGGCCGCTGTAGCTGCCCGCGGTGCGGCCCGCGCCTGAGCCGAATAGCACGCCGGCCAGTTCCCCCTGGGCGTTGAGGATCGGCCCGCCACTGTCGCCTTGGCGCGCCTGGGTCGCGACCTCGACCATCTCGAACGGAAGCCGGCTGCCCGGTGAGACATACTGCGTACACCGCCCGGTCGCCGCGCGATACCAGCCCGGGCCGTAGCCGGCAATGGTCAGCGGTTCGCCCGGTCGGGGGGCGTTGTCGGCCAGGGGGATCGGGCCGATCGGGGGCCGCCAGATGACCAGCGCGGCAAGGTCCCAATCGCGATCCGTCTTGAGCACCTTGGCCGCTGAGCGGAACCCGCCGGGGAAGACGACCATGATCGTCCCCCGGGCGTCGCGGACGACATGCCAGTTGGTCAGCACCATGCCGTGTTTTTCGTTGACCGCCACCAGCGCCCCGGAGCCGTAAGAGACGCCGCCCTTCTCCGGAGAGATCACTCGCACCACCGCCGGGTGGGGCCGCGGCGCACCCTGCCCCTGCGCAGCCGAAGCTACGCCCAATGCCAGCAGGATGGCGAGCAGGCGTTTCACAATCGCGGGAACGGAATTGGTGGCTTGGGGGGAAATGGACGCCTTCTGTCTGTTTCGGGCGAATCTCTGCCGCCGGTCGAGCCGCAGCCGCCACAGCCGTACGACCAATCCGTTTGGAAACGGCACCCCAAGCCGGACGATGCGTGGAACGCCTACGAAAGCAGCACGTGCCGCGGTCCCGCCTTGACGATTGGGCCGATCTCCCGCAGACTGCATAATCGGCCTCCTTGCAACGCATTCCCGCGGACAAGTTCCAACCCATGATCCGTTTCACCTGCCCGAACGGCCACCGCTTGAAAGTGCCCCTGCGATGGGCGGGCAAGAGGTACCGTTGCCCACGATGCAACGAACTGGCGCTGGTGCCGACGTCGCGGAAACGCAGGCGTGGGAACAAAGCGACCGTGTCGCGATCGGCGTCTTCCCCCGAGAAACCGGCCGAATCGAGTCGCTCGGGGCCGCCGCCGCTGCCTTCGACGAAGCGTCGGGCAGAACAAGCCGGCGTGACGCCGCCACCGTTGACGCCCGAGCGGCCCCCCCCTTCTAAGACAGGCGCGGGCATGCCGGCCGTCGAAGCACCTCTGCCGGAGCCTTCCACCGCAGGCCCCCTTCGCAGCCCGGCCCCTTCGCAGCCGCCGAAGCCGCCGAAGCCGCCTCGGCCGAAGCGGCGGCGGCGGAAAGTCGTGCCGCCGGATACCTACGAGGCCGATCAGGGGCACGTGAACACGACCCAATGGCTCGCGTTCTTCCTCGTGCTGGCCGTGCTGTTCAGCATAGTGCCGGCGGTCGTGAAGACGCGATTGGAACTGGCCGACGCACCGGGTTGGGCGCGGATCGTGTTGATGGTCGGCCTGTTGCAGATCGTCTACGTGCTCTGGATGGTCAACCGGCCCGACTGGGCCAGCGTTTGGGTCGTCATGGTCGTCTTCGCCGCTGCCTCGGCCATGTACGCCTTGGCTAGTGCGGTGGCAACGGCCACGCCGGCCGATAAACCGATGCTCTTGGGCATGGAGGAGGTCCGCCGCTCGGCACGCCTGTGGACGGTCGCCGTGCTGGCCGTCATGTCGTTGGCGACCTACTTCTGCGGCCGGGTCGCTTCGCGGTGGCATCGCATCTTTGAACTCGAGATGGCCGGCCGCCGTCGTGATTGACCCCGAGGAAAGAGCATGTTCGCCGCCGAATGCGGATTGCTTGGCTGGGTCGCCTTCGTCGCGGCCGGGCAAACACTCCAACAACTCACCTTCGGCCATCGCACGCGGAAGGCCGCGTTGGAGGCGCTCGGCGGCAATCCGGTTCGCTCGGATCCGCCCGACGCCTTCAGCCGCACGCTGCTCGCGCGCCTGGAAGCCTACGCCGCCGGCGAGCCGATCGATTTCCAGGACATCGCCGTGGATATGGATGATCTCTCGCCGTTTCGCTGTCGGGTCGTGCAGTGTTGCCGGCAGATCGCTTACGGCGAAACGCTTACCTATGGGCAATTGGCGAGTTTGGCCGGCTCGCCCGGGGCTGCCCGCGCGGTGGGCAATTGCATGGCGGCCAACCGCACGCCTCTGGTGGTTCCGTGCCATCGCGTCGTGCCGGCCGACGGTCGGGTCGGGGCATTCTCCGCGTCCGGCGGCGCAGCCACCAAGCGGCGACTGCTGCGATTGGAAGGGGCTACGAACGGCCGCGCTGGCTGAGAATCTCCTCGATGTGGCCGACCGGGCGGCCGAGACGCTGGGCAATCTCCACGGCGCTGTGCCCGTAGTCGGCCAACATGGCGACTTCGTCGGGATCGACCGGCCGTTGGTCGGCGGTTTCGATGTCCGGATCCACTCCCGCTTGGGCGCGCTGGAGCCGCGCGGCCGCGCGGTCGGCCTCGGCAACCATTGCTCGAAGCACGCTGATCTTGCTGTCAAGCTGCGCCATCAGTTCCCGGGCCGTCTCGTGCATCTGGACTTCCCAGCGGTTCACCTCGGTTGGCGCGGCACGCGACGGACCGGCCTGCCGCTGGGCCTGGGCCATCGGCTTGCCGCGTTGCCGCCGCCGGTAACGCTGCAGACGCAACAGCAAAGAGACCGTCACCAAGGCGATCCCGGCCAGCAGTAGTGCGGTAAATAGGGGCGAATCACCCACAAGTACAACCTCCGGTCATGGCATCCGGTTTTCGCAACAGGAACGAATACGTAGAGGGGTAGAGCCTTTCAGCACGCCCGCGGCAAGAGCACCGCTCCATTCGGCTAAAGTGTTACCGGATTTCGACTTTCTACCGTTGCTCCACCCTTTCCACCTCGTTGGCA
>Ga0180434_10004408_pt1 | contig 17157 bp, 16 predicted proteins | sample SS_ome_7_FD_132453 | JGI IMG/M metagenome (GOLD analysis project Ga0180434, IMG submission 132453) | Hypersaline lake sediment archaeal communities from the Salton Sea, California, USA - SS_1_D_2 metaG | ecosystem: Environmental > Aquatic > Non-marine Saline and Alkaline > Hypersaline >...
CAGCTTGTAAAATATCTCACGGCCTTTATCGTCCCTGAGGTTCAGCCCTATACTTTTTTTATTGCGGTTTAATGCATCGAAAGCGGCTTGTTTTCTCTCTTCGCCTTCTGCCAGTAACATACCCACCCCGGCACCCCGGCCACCTGCGCCGGGTGGTGCTCCCACTTTAATCACGTCAGCCCCCAGGTCACCTAAAACCATAGTGCACAAAGCACCGGGAACTAAATGGGTAAGGTCCAGAATCCTTGTACCTTCCAGAGCTAACATGTCGCCTCCGTCTCGGATTAATAAATAGCTAAATTTAACTAATATTACTTTTTGGCGTAGTCAAAGTCAAGGCTGCCTGGGATTGACAAGGTTGCCGACCGCCAATATAATAGCCGCTTGTATGCTAGGCAAACGGTTTCCTACCTCCTGATATCGGCTTTAAGGGCGGCATAGTGATAGGTACTGAAACACAAGAGGTTGAGAGGAAAGAACGCCTCATACTTAAGATATTGAATGATTCCCAGCAGCCATTGGGCGCCAGGGTAATTGCTCGACTTTTGCCGGGCCATGGCGTTTACCTGGGCGAAAGGGCGGTCAGATACCACCTGAAACTGATGGATGAACGGGGGTTAACCAGGCTCGTCAGTCGGGACGGCCGGTTAATTACCGAACTGGGTATTGAAGAACTGGGAGACGCCTTAGTCAGGGATAAGGTAGGTTTTGCCATAGCCAGAATAGAATTACTTGCCTTTCGTACTGATTTCGATTTGAACAAGCGTACAGGCGTTATACCGGTTAACGTATCACTGTTTTCGAAAAGCAAGTTTGAAAAGGCAGTCCAGGTAATGAAGCCCATTTTCACTGCCGGGATTTGCGTAAGCGATCTGGTAGCTGTAGCTCACGAGGGAGAACAATTGGGCGATTTAATCGTCCCCACGGGCAAAATAGGATTAGCCACTGTCTGCAGTATCCTGATAAACGGTACGCTGCTTAAAGCCGGCGTTCCCATGGACTCTCGGTTCGGTGGCATATTGCAGATTCGAAACCATAAGCCGTTTCGCTTCGTGGAGCTAATTCACTACGCCGGTTCCTCGCTGGACCCCTCAGAGGTTTTCATAAGAGCCAGGATGACCTCGTTAAGAGACGTGGTCAGAATGGGCAACGGCAAGATGCTGGCTAATTTTCGCGAAATACCGGCATTGTGTCGCCCCATCGCTGAAAACGTGGTGGCTAAACTAAAGGAGGCAGGCTTAGGAGGGTTAATGGTCATGGGTAACACCAGCGAGCCGGTATGCGAAATCCCTGTGGAAGTCAACAGGATTGGGATGATTTTTATTGGTGGACTGAACCCGGTAGCCGCTGCCGAGGAAGCAGGCATAGAAGCAGAAAACTATGCCATGAGCACCGTCATGGAATATCAGAAATTAAAGAAATTTCAGGAGGTTATGAGTTGAAAGAGGTAAAAGTCATACCGTGTCTGGATGTCAAGGATGGCAGGGTAGTTAAGGGTATCAAGTTCGTCAGTCTTAGAGATGCCCGGGACCCGGTAGAAGCTGCCGAAGCCTATTGCCGGGAAGGGGCGGATGAGTTGGTTTTCCTCGATATTATGGCCAGCGCTGAGGATAGAGGAACACGACTGGAATGGGTCAAGAGGGTAGCCGATAAAGTAACCATCCCCTTCGCTGTAGGTGGCGGCATCAGAAATGCCAAAGACATGAAAGAGTTATTTGACCTCGGCGTAAGCAAAGTCTCAATAAATACTTCAGCCGTGAGTAATCCCGACCTGATAAAAGAAGCCTCAGAAAAGTTCGGCGAGCAAAGGCTTGTCGTTGCCATCGACGGCATCAAAAATCCACCGAATAGCGACCGTCCCAGGTTAGAGGTAGTGGTTAAGAGCGGCGTCGAGTCAACGGGGTTGGATATAGTCGAATGGGCAAAAAAAGTAGAGAAACTGGGCGCCGGTGAGATTCTGCTTACCAGCAAGGATGCCGATGGCACCAGGGAAGGATACGATTTGGAGATGACCAAGGCTGTAGCTGAGTCTGTAAGCATACCGGTCACAGCTTCTGGTGGTGCCGGTAAATTAGAGCACCTTTACGAAGCCGTAGCCATTGCTAAAGCTTCGGCAGTCCTGGCTGCATCTATCTTTCACTTCGGAGAGATATCCATCCCTGAAGCCAAAAAGTACCTTAAGGAAAAAGGGATATCGGTAAAGATAAATTAAAGGTTAAAAATAAAAAATTAAAAAAAGGAGTAGAGAAAAAAAATGAATTTACAACGACCAAATGCCAACGAAGCCACCAGAACCGCCAATCGCTCCAGAAGTGTAGTTCCCAGCAGTGGTCTCTGTTCACGCTGTCTGGATGGCTGCACCGGGAACTGTGAAGTCTTCAAAGCCAGCTTCCGCGGCCGGGAACTAATCTATCCTGGCCCCTTTGGCGAGATAACCGCCGGCGGCGACAAAGACTATCCCGTTGATTATTCTCATCTCAATATCCAGGGCTATGCCTTAGGAGCTAAGGGGCTACCTAAGGGTGTTGTCGGTGACCCGGATACTGCTATTTTCCCGGCTGTTAGCACAGAGACCGAATATGGCTGGGATATCAAGGTAAAGATGAAGGTTCCTATATTCACCGGTGCCCTGGGCTCTACTGAGATAGCCCGGAAGAACTGGGAGCATTTTGCAGTTGGTGCTGCCATCAGCGGGGTTACCCTGGTCTGTGGAGAAAACGTGTGTGGCATCGACCCGCGTCTGGAACTCGATGCCAATGGCAAGGTTACTTCAGCGCCGGACATGGACCGCCGAATCGAGGTATACAGGCGCTATCACCAGGGATTTGGTGAAATCTTGGTGCAGATGAATGTTGAAGATACCAGATTGGGTACTGCTGAATATATTATCAAAAAGCATGGCATAGAGACTATCGAATTGAAATGGGGGCAGGGTGCCAAATGCATCGGCGGAGAGATCAAAGTCAACTCTCTGGAGCGGGCTCTGGAGCTCCAGAAGCGCGGCTATATTATCACCCCCGACCCCTCGGACCCCATCAACCAGGCTGCTTTTAAGGAAGGTGCACTTAAGGAATTCGAAAGGCACAGCCGGCTCGGTTTTATCGATGAGGAAAGTTTTTATGCTGAAGTTAAGCGCCTGAGAGACTTGGGATTTAAGCGCATTACCTTGAAGACAGGTGCCTACGGGCTGCGTGAGCTGGCCATGGCTATAAAATGGAGCTCCAAAGCCAAGATTGACCTGCTCACTTTGGACGGTGCCTCCGGTGGCACCGGCATGAGCCCGTGGCGGATGATGGAAGAGTGGGGTATGCCCAGCCTTTATCTACATGCTGCGGCTTACGAGTTCGCCAAGATGTTGGCTGATAAAGGTCAACGACCGCCCGACATGGCTTTCGCCGGCGGCTTCAGCAGTGAGGACGGTGTATTCAAGGCTCTTGCTCTCGGTGCGCCTTTTACCAAGGCAGTATGCATGGGCAGAGCTTTAATGATTCCGGGAATGGTGGGCAAGAACATCGCTGGCTGGATGAAGGACGGCAAGCTGCCTAATACCATCAGTCAATTCGGCTCTACTCCTGAGGAAATATTTGTCTGTTACGAGCAGGTGAAGAACATAGTAGGCGCTAATGAAATGAAGAACATACCTCTGGGCGCTATCGGTATCTACAGCTATGCCGACAAAATCAAGGTGGGCTTACAGCAGTTGATGGCCGGTGCCAGGTGCTTCAGCGTACCCGCAATTACCCGCAATGAGCTGATGTCTCTTACGGAAGAATGCGCTAAGGTCACCGGTATACCATATCTTATGGATGCTTACAGGAAAGAGGCAGTTAAGATTCTCACCAGCTAAATGCCACTTAGGCTAAATGAACAGGCTCCGATATCATCGAAGCCTGTTTTTTCTTACAACGAATAAGTCGCGCTTCAGCCGTTGCGCACGCTGATAAATAATGTAACTATTATGCTACCTCCACCCTCTTTTTGGCCTTATGCAGTGCATTGCTGGCGGCATCGGTGAACTGGTAGGCAAGGGGTGAGGCGGTGAGGAAGGGGTGGGTGCCAATAGGGCACATGGCTATCTGTTCCATGGTCATCTCGTTCACAATGGCGGTGGCAATCATGTTGGAAACCTCGCCAACGGTATGCGTGCAGCAGGCGCAGCCGCCCAAAAGTTTACCTGACCTGCGGTCGAAAGCCAGCCTGACCCTCATGGGTCTGGCATCCGGCAATGTCCCTGGGTGCTTGGAGGCGGCTTCAGCTTCGCCTATTATCACGTCGTAGCCCAGTTTCTGTGCATTGACATCTGTCAATCCCGCCATTGCCATGGCAGTATCTCCCAATATGGTTGAGAAGACTCCTATAGTCCCTATATTCCGCCACTGCGGTGCGAACAGGTTGGCTGCTGCAATTTTACCTTCGCGAGTTGCCACAGAAGCCAGCCGGACGGGCACCGGTGTACCGTTGTAAAAGGAATATTTCTCGGCGCAGTCGCCCACCGCAAAGATGTCGGGGTCGTTAGTCCTCTGGAACTCGTCTACCTTAATGCCGCCGGTTGGCCCAATTTCCAGTCCGGCATCCTTAGCTAATTTAGTATTGGGCACCACGCCAATTCCGACGATTACCATATCGCATTTTATTTCTTCCCCATTCTGCAGGGTCACCGACTCAGCTTTTTCCGTGCCGTTGATGGACTTGACACCGTTGCCGGTAATTATGTTAACGCCAGTGGCTTTCAGAGAATCTTCAGCCCGAATACAGAGGTCTGTGGTGCATACGAGCTGCAGGCAGTGCTCGAGCAGCTCTACAACGGTGATCTTATGGCCTCTCTTGCGGCACTCGTCGGCGAACTCAAGTCCGATAAAGCCGCCGCCGATGACCACGATATCACCAACACCCTCGATGGCTTTTATCAACTCCTGAAGGTAATCTGTGTTCTTCCAAGCGAACCAGACGTTCTTCTTGTCCATGCCCGGGACAGGCGGTTTCATGGGCGTTGATCCGGTGGCAATAACCAGTTTGTTATAGCCGATCTCATCGCCGTCCTTCATTTTGACTGTTTTATTTTTGCGGTCGATTGATATCGCCTCGCCGATTTTCGGTTTAGCCTCGCCAAGTAGTTTGTCGGGCATGATATTTTTCTCTACCTCGCCCAGTGTCCCGTATATATATGGGATTCCGCATGGCACCATGACCTTCTCTTCAATACGTATAACCATGATGTCCTTCAGCCCGTGGTGTTTCTGGGCGCACATGGCGGCCTGTAGCCCTCCGGCGCTGCCCCCGATGATAACTAGCTCATGTTTTTCCATTACTAATATACCTCCTCTTTGTTTGGTTGTGGTAGCTATGTTCAGAAATCCAGTCAATGATTATACCATACGGGGGTAGGATATACTAGACTCTAGAGGTAGCAAATTAGCGGTGGATAGTCACGGTGGGAAGGGCTTCATGTAAGCTCGTTGTATACTCCAACCTCGGGGCGTCCATCCAGCAGAGAAGCGATAGCCTTGGAGAACTCATTGAAATGCTCCGTTGAGCCATGAAGCTTTAAAGCCTCTGTGTTTTCATATTTCTCATACACAAAGAACTCATTGGGGGCATCTACCTTACGGTGAACGGCATAGCTTATTGTACCCGGGTCATTAAGGACTTTGGGTATGAGCTTCCGGAATTCCTGTTCGAGCTCGTCTGCTTTGTTTTCGGCTGCCTTTAATTTAGCTGCAACTACTACCATGCTGTTTTACCTCCTTAAATGAAAAGACTTAATGAAGATATAATTGTCCGGCATAGGTAAATTTTCAGCCGCCGGCTATAAGAGGCAGGAATGAGATAGTGTCATTGTCTCTTAGAGTCCTGTCCAGAGGGGCTGCTTCAAGGTTGACGGTTACCAGGACCAATCCTTCTTCTAAAGGGAGAGAGGGATGCTGCTGCCTTACATATTGAAGGGCATCGCTTACCCTGGTATTTTCCGTTATTGGCATATCTATACTGTCCGTATTGGTTACGATGCGCTGCATTCCGGGGAATTTAATTGAAACTGCCATCTTTCTGGCTCAGACGCCTAATTCGCTGAGTAGCTGTCTTGCCTGCTCGTCCATGAGGCCGAATCTTTCCACTGTTTCACGCTTGGGTATACCTTCGGGGGTGAAGCCTTTCTTTTGGTAGACGATGTCGCAGAGATGCTGATAAGTCTCGGCTCTTTTCTCCATGAGAAGCTTATGCCTTTGCTCCGAGCTTGCCGGGATTTTATCATCGCCGAGTTGTTGCCGCAGCCATTCATCGTAATATTCAGCTCGGGCTTCATATTCATTGAAATAGACGGGTCCCATTGCCCTCCAGGGAATCTGGTCGCTGGCTCGCGTCCCTTTTCCGTGGCGCAGATTGATTAGCTTCTGAAGTATATATAGCCTTTCTGAATCATCCAAAATGTCCTCGAGGTTTTTGTTACTACCCGTGGTGGCGTTGAGATAGGCGACGTAATAATTCAGCGTGGGAAGATTCTTCGCCGGCTCGGCGGTGCTGGCTGCCTCCGGGTTTCGTACGTCTATCCATGGCAGCTTGCAAAGACCGGTAGCATTAAACCAGGTACGGATGAGGGGAAACCACTTGAGCGCGTTCGCCTTGTGTTCTAAGGTCGGCAGCTCCTTGTGGACCTGGTCGATGAAGATCAGCCATGCCTCGTCATGCTGTGGTCCTTTAAGCGCAAGGCCATAGCCACCCTGCTGGGCGAGCGACTCTTTAGTAATGTACATCGAGAACTCGAGGCCTTTAACTTCCATACCGAATTTGTTGAGCTCGGCTGTGATGGCATCTTCAGAAGTACCGTTTCGGGAAGCATATTTCCGGGCAACCCACTCCTTGCCTCTGGCTACACCCTGACCGACAATCCTACCGAAACCTTGTCCATCGGCTATTTCATGCAACAGCCTGTCTACAGCCTGTATGTTACCGAATGCCAGCTCATATCCTATGTCATCAGCAGTTAAAAATCCGCGCTGGAAACACTCCATGAAAAAGCTAATTGTCACGCCTGTAGAGATTGTATCGATACCGTATTCGTCGCAGTACCAGTTGTATTCCATGACAAAATGGGGATCAAAAATACCCATACAGGAGACCGCGCCGACGGTTTCATACTCTGGCCCATCTATGTTAACCATCTTGCCTGCTTTTGGACCCCGTGTAAGCTCGACATTTTCGGCGCCTTTAGCGCAGGCGAGATTGCATCCATAGTAGCAACCATCTGGTATCTTCTTATTGAAGTACTTATCTAGGAAGACCTGTGCAAACAGCTTGGGTGAATCAGGGCTCTGACCATACTGGTAGTTGTTGATGGGGAAAATGTGGAACTTGTCCATATACTCGGATAGACTTGTAGTTCCCCATGTGGCCATGCTTAGCTGTTGAGGGTCGCATTTGGATAGAACTGCCTTTAGCCGTGAGCCTGCCTGGCGCACAGCTTCTCTATTTACAGCATTGTTACTATTTACCACAGAGAGGCTGGAGCGAACCACAACGCCTCGGAGCCCCTTATAGCGCATGACGGTTCCGGTGCCACCCCTGCCAGCCTGTTTGGAGCGGAGACGTTTTCGCCTTACGTCAAAGAACAGGCTGTTGACGATACCGAACCTGACGTTGCGTGCCCCTTTTCCTGCGGTTACGGCAGCTAGGTAAGCGCTGCACTCGCCACCGTTAACATCTCGCAGCAGGTTTTCGCCAAAGGAAAGCGAACCATCATCGGTTTCTTTGTCATATGCAGGCGCAGCAGCAATACTGATGGTTTGCGCATCACCATCGATCAAAATAACTATGTCCTCCCTGGATACGCCTGAAACAGCCAGAGCATCGAAGCCGGCACGTTTCAATATAGGTCCGAAATGGCCGCCGATATTCGAATCGATGAACGTATCTGTTAAAGGCGAGATAGTAGCGACTATGAATTTGCCTGTTCCTGGAAATGCCGGCTCGTTGCCCAGCGGTCCGCTGGCCATTACCAGAATATTCTCAGGGCTGTCATAACGGGTGTCCCGGGTTGTGCCGTCCCAAATAATCTTAAGTGCATAGCCGCGGCCGCCGACATATTTATTCTTGAAATCAGCAGGTGGCTCCTGGATGGTGATTTCCCGCTTGCTCAGGTCGACTCTGAGTATGCGGTCTGTATAACCACCAATAACTCTGGCTGGTTTATATTCGATTTGGTGTAGTATTTTCATATACAGTCTAATATTCTTGTTCGGCTGAGAATCTCGACCTGCTATACGAAGCGATATTATACTCTTTTAGGTATTGTATCGGCAAAGCTATCTCTTAATTTCTTCCAATGTTTCCTCAAAATGCTTGATATGCTCTTTTGTGTGCCTTACATAGTCTATGATCAAATCTTTTAACGTGATTTTATCTCCATCCGGTTTGCTCCAATAGTTCCCCAATTTGCTTTCATCTACTTCTTTGATTATGTTGCCGATCAAGATGTTATATTGCTTCCACAGTAACACTATATCTGAGAAGTTTAATGCGTTATATTTTTGAATCTCAATCCATCTAGAATTATCTTTTCCATACCCAGGGAATATTAGTTCATCTACAATCTGTAACCTGACAAATCTTTGATGATTGTTAGATGCGGAATCTATTAAATGTCCCATGATTTCCTTCAAGGTCCATTTATCAACGCCTGGTCTTTTCGAGGCGATTTCATTATCGAGGTCTTTATGTCTGCTGTAAAAATCGTTGATTATAGAGTTCAATTCGAGATATACATTCTTCACGGCCTTCCCCCTTTCGCGACCTTATCATAATTCTAACGGGTTATTTTATATCGCAGGCAAAGCTTCATCAAGAGGATGACTTTCTGCTACTTGGGATCCTATGCCCGAGCAAATTAACCTATACATGGTTTCATGGTAAAATACGCTAAAAATTTCTTGGAGGTAACTAATATGGCTATTAGGAAAGTTTGTGTTGTCGGTTCTGGAACGATGGGTAATGGAATAACTCAGGTGGTGGCTCAAGCAGGTTACGAGACAACAATGGTCGACGTGAAGCAGGAGTTTGTAGACAAGGGGATGAATGCCATAAAAGCCAGCCTGGGCAGATTTGTGGAGAAGGGCAGGGTCAGCCAGGCAGATATGGATAAGGCGATGGCAAATATCCGTACCTCAACAGACCTAAAACAGGCTGCCGGGGATGTGGACTATGTCATCGAGGCGGTATTTGAAAGGGCCGAAGTCAAGACGCCTATATTTCAGCAGCTTGAAGAGATATGCTCCAAACAGACTATACTGGCATCCAACACCTCAGGTATACCTATAAGTCTACTGGCATCGGCAACCAAACGCCCGGAAAAGGTTATCGGTATGCATTTCTTCAGCCCGGTGCCGATGATGAGGGGGTTGGAGGTGGTCAAGTCTCTGCTTACCTCGGAGGAGACCATAAAGGTCAGCCTCGATTTCGGCAAGTCAATAGGCAAGGAAACGGTGGTGGTCAAGGACTCACCCGGCTTCATAACCAACAGGGTACTACCGCTGGTGATGAACGAGGGCGCTAAATTGCTGCAAGAGGGTCTGGCTTCCATGGAGGATATCGATAAAATCTGCAGGTTGTCGTTCAACTGGCCTATGGGGCCCTTCGAGCTGTGCGACCTGGTCGGAGTAGATGTCGGCGTGGACCTGCTCGAGGGAATCTACCAGCAGACCGGCTGGGAAAGATACAAGCCGGCGCCGCTGCTAAAGAGGATGGTGGAGATCGGCTACCTGGGTAGGAAAGCCGGTAAAGGTTTCTATACCCTGTTTAGCACGAAATAGTTCGTGCTCCTGCCAACATATAGTGGTGAGGCTGAAGCCTCGCCACTAATTTATTTCGCTCTGGTCTTAATACCCAGTATTTTTCTGGCTTCATCCGGGGTAGCAGGTTCTCGGTCAAGGCAAGAGGCTATCTTAACTGCCCATTCCACCTGTTCCCAGCTACCTTTTGCAAGCTCACCGCTGGGTACGCGTACATTGTCTTCAAGGCCAACACGCATATGCCCTCCCATCAAGCATGACTGCATGATAGCTGGGAACTGCTCGATGCCTATGCCGCAGGTGGTGAAGTTGGAGTTCGGTGGCAGCATTTGCACCATGCTGGCGAATGTAATCGGCCTGAACTTCTGACCGCCGGCAACGCCCCAGACGAAATTGAAATCGTAAGGCTTGCTGAAGAATCCCTGCTTTGAGATGAGAAACCAGTTGTCCAATCCGCCGATATCATATATTTCGGGTTCTGGCTTTACCCCCAGTTCCTCCATCTTCCTGCCGAAATCCTGCAGCATGGTGAAAGTGTTGGTGAAAACGTTATCGAAGACTATCTGCCCGGTTTTCCTGTCCAGAGCGCTGAAGTTCATGGTATTGGTGTTCAGCGAAGACATTTCGGGTTTTAGGGCAATAATTGGGGCTATCCTGTCTTCATAGGTCAGTCCCACTGAAGATGATATCTGAATGATCAATTCAGGTGTTTTCTGCTTAATGGCATCGTAGACTACCCTTACAGTTTCTACATTACAGGTCGGTAGGCCGTTTTTTGCCTCGCGGGCATGGACATGAACTATAGCAGCACCGGCTTTGTATGCCTTATTGGCTTCCTCGGCAAATTCATCAGGTGTATAAGGAAGTGCGGGGTTCTGGTGCTTGAAAACGCCTGACCCGGACAAGGCTGCAGTAATAATGACTTTCTTCTCCATACCGACCTCCAAACTTTCTAAAGCTGATTATAAGCTATTGCTGAAGTTGTATAAAGGTGAATCATGCTCCCGGTGTGGCCTTTCGCAGCTTAACAAAATTCTTCAGTCCTGCTAGGCCGCAGGTTCGACCAGAGAAGGTAGATGAAGGCAGACATCAAAGCCCCAGCTTATCAGCTATATCCTGCATCGCCTTGAGGACTATGCCGATATGCTCTTCGAGAGGTATGCCAAGCTCCCGGGCACCCGTTTCAATCATCTGCCTGTCCACTCCAGCAGCGAAGGATTTCTCCTTCCATTTTTTCATAACTGACTCGACAGTAACGTCGGCTATCTTCTTCGATGGCCTCATTAAGGCAACCGCTACAATGAGTCCCGTGAGTTCATCCACGGCGTAAATAGCCTTCTTCAAGTCCGTGTCTCTTTTTGCGCCCACATGCTCGGCATGAGCCAGTATCCCCTGAATCAGCTCATCGGCATATCCCTTCTCTTCTAGGTAGGCAACACCCTTGAAGGGGTGGTCTTTCAAGTCGGGGTACTTCTCGTAGTCGAAGTCGTGTAGAAGGCCGACCACTCCCCATTTCTCGGGGTCACCGTCGAGCTTGGAGGCATAAGCACCCATCGCTGCCTCTACGGCATAGGCATGCTTCTTCAAGTTCTTATTGCTCACCCACTCATCCAGAATTTTTTGAGCTTCGTCCCTGTTAGGCCAATTGTTCATCTTCACCTCCTTTTTCTCATGCTGTAAATGCAGCCGCAATAATCCTGGCGGTAGAGCTCCCACTTTTTGGCTAATTGCATAGCCCGTTTGAAACCATCTTTTTTCTTGAAATCTCTTATTAGAAATTTATCACCGCCGATTTCCTTTCCTATCTCGTTGATCGCCTGAGCAGACTTGTGAGGGCTTATTGTCAGAGTGGTGGTGAAGGCATCCGCTACACAAGCCGCCATGTAGTCATGAGTCTTTTCCAACCGCAGCCTGAAGCAGACCTGACATCTCTTGCCACCCTCAGGCTCGTCTTTTAAAGAGCCGGCCAGGCTGTGCCATTCCTTCGGCTCATAGGCAGGCGCTTCCAGCGAGAAATTCAATTCTTGGGCCACTTTACGAGCAGTTTCCAGCCTTATCTGGTATTCCTCAGGTGGATGGATGTTTGGATTGTAGAAAAAGCCGATGATCTGATGTCCTTCTGCAGTCAGTGCTTCAGCAGCACCGGCCGCACAGACTCCGCAGCATATATGCAGAACTACTTTCACCGCTACCCTCTCTGTATCCAAATTAGGCCGAGTATAACAAGCAGACCGAAGGCCAGGCTTGCGGCACAGGCCAGAAACATGGCCTCAAAACCGTACGAATCGGCTACAAAGCCCATGGCAGTAGGTCCAGCAGCCAGGCCGATCTGAAAGAAGCAGGTGGGTATAGCCATGGACAGTGCTCTGCCGCTTGCTGAAGAAAAATCAGCTGCCATAACCAGACTTACCGGCATGGCTATACCCATGCCGATGCCGAAGACAATGCCTATAATTATGAACTGTGATAGTCCGTGGAAGAAGGAGAAAAGGGACACAGCTATAGCACTCAGGGCGACACCGCCGATAAGTAAAATCTTCCGGTCGATTCTATCGGCTAATCTGCCGGCTGGAGCTCGTAATAGAGCTGAGCTGGCATAAACGGCAGTAATGATAGCTCCGGCATCAGTCTCGGTCATGCCAAACTCCATACCGTAGAGGGGAATGTAGCCGCCAATCGTACCCGAACCCACGGCCACCAAAAGTGGAGCTAACAGGACCGCAAATGCCAGAGGTCGTCCCAGCCAGCGCCACGATGAGCTGACTGTGTCTGGGATGGCTGCCGGACGGTGTGCAATAACATTGAGCCGGGAAAGAACAAAAGCCAGACCTACCAGCGAGACTGCGCTACAGCCATAGAAGGCGGCGTCGAAGCCAAACTCTCCTGCTAGGAAGCCACCGGTTATGGGGCCTGCCATCAACCCCAGTTGTAGTGACGCTGAATACCAGCCGATAGCTGTACCCCGCTTTGCTTCCGTGGTTAAATCGACTACTATGGCGATGGCTGTGGGAAGAAAAGCTGCTGCTGCCAGGCCATGGATTGCCCTGACTAGAATGAGTTGCTCGGGATTGTTAGCTAGAGGGTAGAGCAACGGAGCCAGTGTAAAGATTGCCAAACCTCCAGCCAAAAGTTTGTGTCGGCCAAATTTATCGGAAAGCATACCAAATGGGATAAGAAAGAAAGCGGTAACATAGGAGATGACAGCTACTATCAGCCCGACTTCCGCCACTGTAGCGCCCAGCTCAGCAGCGTAGAGGGGTATAACCGGGAACATAAAACTGAAACCGGCAAATCCGACAAAGGCTACTATGTATAGCGTTATAAGGGTAAAGGAGTTCTTCAATCTCGATTTCCGTGGCTATACACTTTAGCATAAAAGCTGGTCGGACAAAACCCTGCTGACTCTGTGAGTATAAAAGGCGATATGGTAGAATAACCTAACTTAAATGAAAAGGGGCAAAGTATATCTGGTGGGTGTGGGGCCCGGCGACCCTGCCCTTATCACTGTAAAGGGGCTGGAATGCCTCAGGAATGCCGATGTCGTTATCTACGACCGGCTGATTGATGATAGTCTGCTTGAAGAAGCATCTGCTAGTGCTGGAAAGATATATGTGGGCAAGGGGCGGGGTTGCCATGCCATGGAGCAAAAGGATATAAATTTACTGCTGGTCAGCAAAGCTCGGGAAGGCAAGGCGGTGGTCAGGCTTAAAGGCGGTGACCCCTTTGTCCTCGGACGAGGGGGCGAAGAGGCGGAAGTCCTGGCTGCCAATCACGTTCCTTTTGAGATAGTGCCTGGAGTTTCATCGGCTTATGCCGTGCCCGCTTATGCCGGCATACCGGTGACGCACCGCGGCATGGCTTCCTCGTTCACCGTCATCACTGGACACGAAGACTCTGAAAAAGGTAAATCGAACATTGAATGGGATAAGCTGAGCACCGGCAGCGATACACTGGTCTTTCTGATGGGAATGGAAAATATGGCACAGATTGTTAACCAGTTGGTGCAGAACGGCAGGCTGCCGTCCACGCCGGTGGCGGTGATAAGTCAGGGCGCTGCTCCGAAGCAGCGGACGATAGTCGGCACGCTTGAAAATATCGTCGCTGAAGCCAAGAAAGAGGACTTCGAGCCGCCGGCGGTGATAGTGGTCGGCGAGGTAGTTAAGCTGCGTGAACAAATCCGCTGGTTCGACAACCTGCCTCTTTTCGGCAAGCGAATACTGGTGACCAGAGCTGAGCACCAGGCCAAAGAACTGAGCCAGCTTCTTCTATCACGGGGAGCTCTGCCAATCCAGATGCCGGTTATAGAAATAAGTCCGCCACGTAGCTGGAGAGAGCTTGACCGGGCTATCAGGAACCTGAAAAGCTATGGCTGGATAATATTTACCAGCGTTAACGCCGTAGAGGTATTCTGGAAAAGACTATATGCCCTGGGCTTAGATTCGCGCCAGCTCGCCGATGCTAAAATTGGAGCTATAGGTCCGGCTACGGCTGGCGCTCTTGAGCAAAGGGGTATATGTCCCGATTACCTGCCGAAGACGTACACCAGCCAGGGTTTTATAGCCGGCCTCAAGAAAGGTGATATCACCGGATGCAAGGTTCTTCTGCCTCGTGCCGACATAGCCGGCAATGAATTGACCGATGGACTTGCCAGACTTGGGGCGGAAGTTCATCAGGTAACAACCTATAGAACCACCACTTCTACCGGGCCGGTTTCACAGGCAAAACAGATGCTTTCGAGAGACGATGTCGATGTAATCACCTTCACCAGTGCCTCGACAGTCAAGGGTCTTCTGGCTATACTGGGGCAACAATGGGAGGTTATAAAAAAAGCCAAGCTGGCTTGCATCGGTCCGATAACAGCTGTAGCTCTTACCGAAAAGGGACTGAAGGCTGATATAGTTGCCACGGAGCACACCATGTCTGGTCTGGTAGCAACTCTGGAGCGTTATTACACAAGAAAGGAGAAGGGAAAATGAGTGGTTTTCCGCAACTGCGTTTGCGACGGCTGCGGCGTAGCGAAGCCCTGCGGTCGCTGATTCGGGAGACTGAAGTCAATGTCGGAGACCTGATATATCCTCTCTTTGTCGTCGAAGGCAACAAGATGAAACAGGAAATAAGCTCGATGCCCGGTCTATACCGCCTCTCCAGCGACCTGTTATCTGGAGAAGTCGAGGAAATCGCCAGTCTGGGCATTCCAGCGATAATACTCTTCGGCATACCACAGAAGAAAGACGAGGTCGGCTCCTCAGCCTATCACCCAAAGGGGGTGGTTCAGCAGGCAATACGAGCCATCAAAAAGGCGACACCGGAGTTGCTGGTGATAACGGATGTCTGTCTCTGTGAATATACCAGCCACGGCCACTGTGGCGTAGTCGTGGACGGCTATGTCGACAACGACAAAACACTGGAGTTACTTGCCAAAACAGCTTTATCTCATACCGAAGCCGGCGCTGATATGGTAGCTCCCTCAGACATGATGGACGGGAGAGTTAAGGCGATTCGACAGGCACTCGATGGAAATGGCTTTCAGAATATACCCATTCTTGCCTATGCAGCAAAATATGCCTCTGCCTTCTATGGGCCTTTTCGTGAAGCTGCTGAGTCGGCACCTCAATTCGGCGACCGCCGTTCTTATCAGATGGACCCACCTAACTGGCGGGAAGCATTGAGGGAGGTGGAGCAGGACATTGCTGAGGGTGCGGACATCGTGATGGTCAAGCCAGCCTTGCCCTACCTGGACGTGATACGAAAGGTGCGCGATACTTTCAATTATCCGCTAGCCGCTTATAGTGTAAGTGGCGAGTATGCCATGATTAAAGCAGCGGCGCAGCAAAACTGGTTGGATGAGAGAGGAGTAGTATTGGAAATGCTCACCGCCATCAAGAGGGCAGGGGCCGATATAATCATAAGCTATTATGCCAAGGAAGCAGCCCGCTGGCTGTGAACTAACTGAGACCTCTCAAATGGAGCATTTTAGCCGCTCAGAGCAACTCTTTAAAGAAGCCCAGCGCTATTTGCCTGGAGGCGTAGACAGTCCGGTGCGCGCTTTCAAGGCGGTTGGGGGTACACCGCTTTTCATCAAGCGAGGCCAGGGCTCTAGGCTGTATGACGAGGATAACAATGAATTCATAGATTACCTCGGCTCCTGGGGACCTCTCATACTGGGTCATGCCCATCCCCGCGTGGTAAAAGCTGTCAAAAAGATGACAGAAGATGGCTCGAGCTTCGGAGCTCCGACCGCACTGGAAACGATGCTGGCAAAGTTAATCTGCGAAGCTATGCCGTCCATTGAGTTACTGCGATTCGTTAGCTCGGGCACAGAAGCCACTATGAGCGCCATCAGGTTGGCTCGAGCCTTCACTGGCAGAAACAAGGTGGTGAAATTTGCCGGCTGCTATCACGGCCACTCAGATGGATTGCTGGCTAAGGCCGGGTCGGGCATGGTAACACTGGGCATGCCCAGTTCACCCGGTGTGCCTGCAGCCTTAACCTCCGATACTCTGGTCGTCACCTATAACAACCCCGAGGCAGTAGAGCAAATTTTCAAAGACTTCGCTTCTGATATCGCCGCCGTGATAGTCGAGCCCATAGCAGGCAATATGGGCGTCGTGCTACCTCAGCCTGGTTTTCTGGAGCACCTACGCAGCCTGACTCTCCAGTACGGAGCGCTACTCATCTTTGATGAAGTTATAACCGGTTTTCGGGTGGCTTACGGGGGTGCCCAAAGCCTTTGCAAGATATCTCCAGACTTGACCTGTCTGGGGAAAATTATAGGCGGCGGCTTTCCCGTAGGAGCCTACGGCGGCCGAAGAGACATTATGCAGATGGTGGCACCTCTAGGCCCCGTCTATCAGGCTGGAACGCTCTCTGGAAACCCAGTAGCTATGACTGCCGGCATTGAAACACTCAGCATATTAAAAGGGTCTAAAGTTTACCAAGAGCTCGAGCGAAAGTCGTCCCGCCTGGCGAAAGGCATAATGGAAGCGGCGAGCAAAACTGGAAGGACTATACAGCTAAACCGGGCGGGCTCCATGTTCACCATTTTCTTCACCAGCGAATCGGTCATAAGCTATGAAACTGCTACTAAGTCAGACACCGGGGCATATGCAAAATTTTTCCATGAGATGTTGTCTCGAGGTGTATATTTCCCCCCAGCCCAGTTCGAGGCTGCCTTTATCTCCTTGGCTCACACTGATAAGGACATTCAGGCTACTGTGGAGGCAGTCGGAAAGGCTTTCAATTCCTTGTTATAGTCAAGATTGATGAGCACTAAGATGAATTCAAAGCATATGGGCAGAAGGCTGTTTTTTCTACTTGTTGTTCTTGCATCTCTGGGTTTATCCCTGGGTAGTTTCCAGACTCTTGCCGCAGCCAGCCG
>Ga0180434_10004409_pt1 | contig 17157 bp, 16 predicted proteins | sample SS_ome_7_FD_132453 | JGI IMG/M metagenome (GOLD analysis project Ga0180434, IMG submission 132453) | Hypersaline lake sediment archaeal communities from the Salton Sea, California, USA - SS_1_D_2 metaG | ecosystem: Environmental > Aquatic > Non-marine Saline and Alkaline > Hypersaline >...
CGCAGGGTCCGCAGCCTCAGCTCACTAACCTGATCGTGCTGGAAGAGGCACACAACCTGCTCTTGCAGCGGGCGGCCGAGTCCCGCGAGTCCGTACTTGAAAACTCGATCCGTATGGTCCGTCAGTACGGCATCGGCTACGTCTTCGTCGACCAGTCGGCATCCATGTTGAGCAAGGTCGCCTTTGCGAATTCCTACGCCACCATCGCCCTCAGTCAGAAGCTGCGCAGCGACGTGCAGGCGATCTCATCGGCAATGAACCTGACCGACGAACAGAAACAGGCCCTCAACACGCTGCGCGTGGGCACCGCCGTCGTCCGTGTGGCCGACGAGCACCCGGAACCGTTCCTGGTGCGGGTCCCGCTCTGCCCCGTAGATGAAGGGTCGATCACTGACTATGCCGTTCGAGAGCGAATGGCCGGTTATCTCGCCGATTCCGCGCCCACCGAACCCGCTCAGGCTTCACACTCACCGATCACTCCGATTCCGCCGCCAGATGAGAATAAAGAGAAGATTTCCCACCCACCAACCCCCAAAGAGGAATCGCTGAAGGACTCAGAGAGTCCCTCTGGGACTCTTGAACCTTCAGCGTTGCAACCAGAAGACCAGCCACCCGAACAGGAACAGCAGATGACCCGCGAAGCGGTACGGTTCCTGGCGGACCTGGCAGCGCGACCATTGTCAACCACCGTGTCACGCTATCAGCGTCTGCACCTGTCTCGCCGGAAGGGCAACGCCATCCGACAGGATCTGAGCAGAGCCGCCCTCATCGAGGCTGTGGCGATCCCCACCCGCTCAGGCCAGATCGTGCTGTACCAACTGACCGACACCGGCCGGACCGTCTGCGCCGATGTCGGCGTCGATGCCGGCTCCGTTCCGCGTGTCAGCCTCGAGCATCGCTACTGGGCAATGCGTGCGGCGGACCTCTTTTACGACAGAGGATATGAAGTCACGCACGAATGCGCCGTGCAGGGCAACGGCACCATCGACCTGCTCGCCGAACGACCTGGAGAACGGATAGCTATTGAAATCGAAACCGGTAAGTCCGACATCGCAAACAACATCACCAAGCTGAAGTCCGCCGGCTTCGATCGGATCATCATCATCGCCACGTCCCCGACCGCGGTCACCGCTTGCCAGAAAGCGATCGCGAAGGCGAACGCGCCGGTCGAGCTTCTGACCTGGCTCGACCTGTCTTAACTTCTCACAGAGCGATAGCTCTGTCTGCCGCAAGAGCCGCGGCGGTATCCCTGACGCTGACTCCGCGCCCGCTGCCCTGAGTATTCGATTCTCTGCACCACATGCCGTGGCCACGATCTGCCCTGTAGATCTGTCGGATACAGAAAGAGGGCTGGCATTGCGTTGGCCCGATATGCCTGCTGCTTGTGGCGGACGCCATCCATGTACGTCGGCCGATCCGGCATCCCCGCGTACTCGACGATCAGATTGCCATATGTCGGCAGTGTGAAGTCCGGCTGCCAAACCCGAAATCGCCCGCGGTCGTAAACCACCGTGGGCATTTCGTAGAAGAAGGAGATTCCATAGCGGTCGAGCAGCCTCCCGACCTGGGCCTCGCCGCGTGAGCGATATGGCGGCTCGTTCGGGCCGAGACGATCCTCAAGCCGCGTGTTTGGTGAGTAGTCCACGCACGGGTCACCCCGTTCGTCTGACGCATAGACTTCCCGAGGTCACTTCGCGTCGCTCCCGCCCAGCTTCTTCGCCAAGTCCTCGGCGATCTTGGCGAGCTTTCGCTCCGTACGATCGATGATCCGGAACAGCTTCTCGTTGTGTGCCTGGAGTTTCTCAGCCCGTTCCAGCAACTCGTTGACGCGCGCATAGTCGTATCGGCCAACGGCACCTTCGGCTTCCTTCGTCAGCTCTCGAACTCGGCGTTCTGTCTCGGCCACGGCCCCGTCCAATCGCTCCAGCCGCTTGTCGAGTTGGAGTTCTTCGTAACGTGCCGTCAGTTCGGCGGCAGCCTTCTTTCTCTCCGCGTGCGGCAGCCGGTCGATGACTTCACGCAATTGCTCGATCCGCGCCGCGTGTCCCTTGCGGAAGTGATGGGCTTGTTCCCGAAGCCGGGCCAGGCGTTCTGTCAGCCAACCCTCGACCGGCAAGATCCGACGCAGTTGGGCCACGATGTTCGGTGCATCATCCGGGTGCTGAATGAAAACATCGGTGCGACGACGCATCTCCGTCAGAAAGCTGTCGACCCGGTCGCCCGCACGTGTGTCCTGCTGCAGGTCACTCAGATCGTGTCGGATCTCCGACAGCTCAGGTCCAACCTGTGCCGGTGCCCACGCCGCCGGTCGGCCACGGCCATGAAGATGGATCACGAAGGCGATGATTCCAACGATCAACGCGACGGTTGCCAGCGACTGTACGATCTCCCCAGGGACCGGCCACTTTGTTCCGAGCGCCCATGCCACCAGAATGCTCGCACCAATCGCGATCCCGGCGCCCGCCCAGGTTCCGCCGGTCTGCCGGATGCCCTGGAACATGATCATCGCCAGCAGAATCACGGCGAAGCCGATCGCAAGCGGGCCCAGATCCCGGATGGACCAGCCGTTGCGGTGTTCCCACCAGACCAAGCCGCTGGCCAAAGCGAGGCCAACCGCGGCGGACATGGCGACGGCGGGACGCTGATGGCCGAAGCGGCGGCCCAGCACAGCGTACGTCAACGCCGTGAAGAATGTGAATGCAAGCAGGAAATCCGGCAGCAGCGTCTCGAACAGACTGCCGATGCCGATCGAAGAAAACGGATTGTCGAAGCCCATGAGGCCTCTGTAGCGGTGCTTCTATATAAAGGTTTCGCCGTACGAACCAGCCTCGCCCGCACTACGTCTCGCGATTAAGGGCATAAACGCCCAACATGACCAGTCCCCGTTCCGATCGAAATGGCACTCGCCGGTGCGAGTTCCAAATGTCCCGAAACTCGCAGAGTCGTTTATCGACAAACCACGACCTTTCATCGCACTCAATGATCGGCAGCATTCGTGGGCAGGTGTGTTCTTCCTCCATTCATATCACCTCCGAGCAGCTTCCGCTTTCTTTGAAGCGGTTTGCCCAGCATGGTTGCGAACCGCTGCATCAGTGTGAGTGTACATTTCCAGTGGAACCTATATATAATATATATATTTCTCTCTTATCTACTACTTACTACTACTTATCGAAGACAACGCTTATAAACCCCTTCCTCGAAAGCGAGGCCTCGCGAGACCCTCGCACCGCGCTGCCGCATGTCATCGCCGCAGTCCCGGAACCGTGTTCCACTGGAAAACTACTCCCACTGGCCCGACCGAAACACATTTATACAAGTGCTTCCACTGCACGCATGTGGAGGTGATTTTCCAATGGAACCACAAACCGTGCGCGACCGCATGGTCGATCGCATTCAGCACATGCTCAAGCACGCTGTTATCAAGGACCCTCGATTTCTCGACGATGAGCAGCTCATTCGAGCCGAGCAGCTAGCGCTGATTGAAGAGATATTCAATGCCAGCGTGCGCGATACAGAGATCGAAGAGCTCAGCAGCCATTTTGCGGGCATCCTGCGCGGCGATCACCCGTGCCATTTGGCGGTATGGGGAAAGACGGGGACAGGCAAGACGCTCACGTTGACTTACTTCTTGAACTTGCTCACCGAGCTGGCCAAATCGAGGCAAGTCGATGTCCGACACGTACATTTGGACTTGTCGACACCGCAGCCGTGCTTTCGGGCGCTGAACAACCTGGCCTGCTTGGTCGGCGCAAGCAAGAGCCACAAGAAGGGCATTTCCCTCGAAGAGCTGATGGTCAATACTGAGGAGGCGCTTGCCGACCAATCCGGCTACCTAATCATCTTCGTCGATGAAGTCGACAATGTGCGCCGGGATCGGGACACGTTCCTCAAATTCCTCGTGCGGCGTCTGCCGCAGAAGATCCGGGCAAGGCTTATTCTCGTATTCGTGTCCAACCGGCTGAACTGGCCCGATCAGCTGGACCCGCGAGTGAAGTCGTTCTTGAAGCTGAACGAGCTCCTTTTCAAACCGTATGACGCCCGGGACCTCGAGCACATCCTGAACATCCGCATCGAAAAAGCGCTCTACCCCGATACCGTGGAACTAGCAGCGATCAAGAAGATCGGCGGCCTCGCAGGCCATGATCACGGGGACGCACGCAAAGCCGTCGCCTTACTCGTGAAGAGCGCCTATCTCGCCGAGAAGGCCGGCACCAAAATCACGCTCGCACTCGTGGATCAAGCCGTCGACGAGTTGCACTGCGATCGTTACGTGGCGTTGTTGCGCACAGCCCCCGTGCAGTTGAAGGCTGCCCTCGCTGGCGTAATTGAGGCCAGTGACCGGGCCAAGGGGCGGGCGGTGGCGACGGGTGGAGCGTTCGATGCGTATCGACGATTCTGCGATCGTGTCGGACAACGACCGCTCAGCGGCCGTGCCTTCGGCGATCTCCTTGCAGAATTGGACGTGCACGCCTTCATCCGCAGCAGCGTTGTATCGCATGGCAGACGAGGACGGACTCGCGAGATTACGCTCGACATCCCCCGAGAAATCGTCGCCCAGCTCAGCGACGTTATACGCATGGACTTCAACCTGCGGCGCTGAGCGAAGGCGGGCAGAAGCTGCTATTATTCTACCCGCTGCTCCTCGACAACGGGATTGCTGTTCTTTTCATCATTGTCGAGCTGAATCATATGTTCGAGCGCTTTCCACAGCACAATGATGGCCATGGGGATCTCAGTCCGCGAGTAAGTCTGTGATGTCTTCCAGTTCCCGTACCGGTCCTTGTAACTCCTGCATGCAGTCGCCTTGACAAGCCGACGACTTCCACCGTCTACCTGTATCTCATTTTCGAATAACGCGCAGGATACATTTCCCGCTTGAAACCGTTTGATCGGCTGTTTTGTCTCCATTGTAGCACCTCGGCCCAACCGTCTTATGCGGCGGGCCTCTTCGCGATCAGAGAAAGAGGCTCGCCCGCTGCCGAGGCGCTCGCTTCCATCTCCGCCAACCCATCGATAATCACCCTCGCCGTCCGCTGAATCCGATCGAGCGACGACAACAATGTCTCACGATCGCCGTTGTACAGCTGGATGTAGTCCGCGGCTGCACGTTTCGTGTCCAGGCCAATCGCCTCACACACGACGAACGCCACGGCTTCCGCCTCTGTCTCGCGGACCTTCTGCCTTTCCGGCTCCCGGTCGTCCCGGTGCAGCAGCTCATGAGCGAGTTCGTGCACGAGCACCGAGGACTCCTCTGCAGGCGGTAGACCGCGACGCACGCCGATTCGGCCGCCGCTGGACCATCCGTCGACCCCGGCCGAGAGATTCACGTACACAAGGTCGATTCCCTGGTCGCTGATCAGCCCCTTGAGACGGTCAAGAGACTCTCCCGGGTCACCGGTCACGCGTCCCAGGTCTGGCAGCGGTTTCCCGTCGGTCTGACTCACATCGAACACGCTGACACTCTTGAACGCAACGACGCGTTCCTGCTCCTCCTCAGCAACGGTCGCTCGTCGAATGATCGGTGCCATGATCCTGATTCCTCGCTCGCCCTTCCGCACGCGTCGCCCCATCCGTTGCCACGCACGGAATCCGGCGACGTGCGTAGCCTGCGGACACTGCATTCCGATCAGCAGTACGTTCCCCAGGCTATAGCGGTGGAACCGCGCCATCGTTGCCAGGTAGGCCTTTAGCCGGGCACTATGCCCAGCTTCGACTTCGGCGACCAGGGCATCTGCAGCCCGCCGCACCGCGTCCACTTGTACGGCGGCCTTCATTGTGACCACCTCCGTTGCCAGCTCAGCTTACGCAGCTCCCGAATCTCGTTTCGAAGCCGCTTAATCCGCAGGTACCGCCTCGCGAACAGCCACTCGTCCGAATCGTCGATCTGATCCAGGTCGGGTACGCCGGTTCGGCCTAGCTCCAGGATACGAAGCTGTGCCTCCACTGGAACCCTCCCGGCCAAGGCTTCCAGCATCAACACGTTGTGTCGCAGCTCTGCCTGCAGAATGTCGGCCTTGTACCGAGCACCGTCGAACGGTCCCCGCAGTCGCTCAAAGTCGACCGTTCCGAACGCCCCCCAGTCCAGCTGACCCTGCTCATCGATAGCGGGTCTGATCTGACCTCGGTGATTCCTGATCGGAAGCTCCATAATTGGCCCCCAGTCCATCATGAAGGCCAGGCGCTCCAATTGCTCCGGAGTCGCGTCGTCATCGCCCATCAGCCCCAACTTGCTCATCCACTCGCTGAGGCGTCTTCCGTCTTCGTTGATGACCTTCCAGTCACCACCAATCTCCTCGTACTCACATGCTTGTATTTCCGCCATCTTCTGATTACCTCCGAGCTACCCGCTCATGTGTCGGTTCGCTCACCTCGTCGGCGAACCGACCAGACGGACTCAAAGTGCCCTTCGCACCCGGGCGGCGGGACAAGCCAGCTAAGCGGATCCCTCGATAAAGGTCTGGGGCCGTGCTTCAGCAGGCCCTGACCCGCCTCCGGCGGGGAGACCTTTACGATTGGGGATCTGCGTGGTGTCCTGCCGCGATAGCCGGATGCGATCCCTGTGCCTCTCCATCCAACCAGTAACCGACAACCCCAGGAGATCATCGCCATTGCTCCACCCTGAGCTGCAACGTCTCCATGAACATCTCAGCGTCTGCGATCGCTGCCAACTCGCGCTTGACCAGTTCCTGCTCGTCGGCCGGCAGCACATCGTGCAGTCCGAAGCACCTCAGCACTTCATCGTGCGACGCCGACAAACCCCTGCTCTCCTGCCGCAGGTACTCGACAATTGCCTTCAATTTGTACGGGTTCATTCTTCAGTCCCTCCGAGCCACTCGATCATGTGTCGGTTTGCTCACCCAGTTAGCAAGCCGACCGGACCACGGTTGACTCCGCGGAGCTCGCTCATGCCAGTGGCCGCAAGATGCTGTCCACCAGCAGGTCTACCTAGACTGAATACGCCGACAGCCAGCAGCACTCGACACCTTGTCGAGACCATGGTGATTGCGTGCCAGGATGTCGACGATGCGTTCGACACGCGTGAACCTTCATACTCTCCTCTTCGAGATCGTTCATTCGTACACATAGTCGATTGGGGGCACCGCTGGTAAGCACAGGCTGGGGCCCGCACTTAGAACAGCTCACTGCGGCGCGTAGGGCACCCCAAGCGGTCGCCCGACCCGGTTAAGGGCACTCCACCACCGACATTGGGCGCTTCTGAGCCGATTAAGGGCATCCATTGCACCTGCCCAGGCTGTCTCCCACGGCATGCAAGGGAGGTTCAATCTGCAGCGGGTCGCTCGGTCATATGCACGCCCTATTTGGCATCTTGCTGCCGAGGACTGATGCGCGCGCAGCGTCGACCTGCCCTCCAACCACCCACACGTCCGCGCCGAATCCTGATCGGAGCAGCGATTCACAGTCCGTAGTCATGGCGAGCGTCGTGCCCCGCATCTCGCGGAGCAATCGACACACCGCTGCGCACCGGCTTCGCGTCGAGGTGACGATAAGCAACCTGAACCCTTTGAGCGAGCATTCCCAGAGCGTTTCGAACCGGCGATAGCGTCTTGATGCGAGGTACGCCTGGTACTTGACGATCTTGTGCCACAAGTCACTGCGATTCTCGGAACCACTGCTTAGCGGTTCAGTGCCCGTGTCGACTTCCAAGAAGAAGAGTAGCGTCTTTGCCAGCTCCGTGTGCGTGACACTGATGGCCCCGTCTGGAACCAACTCGAACCTCTGACCTTCCGGCCCCCTGAATCGCTCACACAGGAACGAGCGGCCAGGTGTCCATCTGGGTGCCCATGGTGACATCGGGGAGACGAACCGAATCGTGAGTTCGGGCATCGAGTGTGACAGCTGAGTGAGGGCAACACGGGTTTCATTCACGAACAGTTCGTGCGCGACGAGCCGCCTGGACGGGGCGACGACGCGCGCCGGATCGATTCTTGGATCGAGCACGCCGCGCTCAGCGAGGAACCCGGCGCCGTCGAGCGACAGGGAGACCACAAGCTCGGGGCGACCGCGGGCCTGCCTGAGCGGACCTGGCTCACGCCGAATAAGACCGTTGCGGTCCAGATAGCGAAGTCGCCGGCGAAGCGCGCGTACGTTTCTTCGTTCTATCGCGGCCAGCTGGCGACTCGTCAGCACGCGGTGTTCGGCGATGCACGTCAGCAGGCCAATGTCGCTGGACTCGACGAGGGTAACGGCCATCTGGTGCTCCGAAGCCATACCACAGGACAATAGGCTGCCATGTGTGGCGGGCCTCCGGAACGAGTGTTTTCAGCGCCCCCGCGGCAGACCCCGGGGCAGGAAGGTAGGGGGACCGGTCATGGTGTAGCTGGTGGATTCGCAACCGAATGGCGGGACGAGCTCATTGCGCAGCACGGCGTCCCAGACCCTAAGCCGTGCCACGCTCGTCGGGTGACTTCAGCCCCCCATATTGCTCAATCCGCCTGAGCAGATCGACAATCGGGGCCAAGGGCCGCACCGACAACAGGCCGAGCAGGCGTTGAACATCGCACGTGGCTACTCGGCTAGCCGGAACGACTTCGCATCGAGCGGCTACGGCTTGAGGATCATTGTCTTCACAGATCGCCGAGACCAGGACGCTGGTGTCCGACTTGCGAAGATGCTTCTCCCAGAGTCTGAGCGCTTTGCAGAAGAACCCATCTTTCACTAATCGCCGCACGTAAGGCACGACGCTGTCAGGAACCACCTCCCGTCGCACACTACGCGCAGCTCCGAGGCCTTCGACGATGTCGGCTGTTTCAACCCGCCAGTGAATCCACTCCGGGCTTTCTGGCACAGCCGCCATCGCCTTCTCGTGGGCACGGCGGAGGCTCCGCTCCAGCGTGCGGGCATGCTGTCGGCCAACGTGATGTCGCAGCTCGCGCACGCTATTCTGGGCGGCGGTGCGAATGCTCTCGTCTTCGTCTTTCAAAAACGTCAACACCAGGTCCGCCAACTTGTGATCGCCAGGGCGAGCTATCGCGGCCGCGGTTTTGATCGCGGAAAACCGCCGCTCACCGTCTCGCAATGCCTCGACGACCGTGTCTATGTGCATACTCCGAATCCGCGCGGAGCAATGGCGGAGCACTAGTTGGGCTCCAACGCGACCGTCACACGCTGCTTCAACAAGCTGATCGATCACCTCGTCGGACATTCGTGAGCAGAGCGCCGGTGCCCAGGGCGCCATTGCACCGCGCAGGACGACACTACTGCGCCAGTGCTGCTCCAGTTCCGCAAGCTGGTGCTCCGCGAGCGAGGCCGCGGATTGGTCGAGTATCCGCGCGATGAACTTCAGGCATTCATACCCCTCCTGAGAATGGTCGGCTGCGGCGGCCGCGGCATGGTCCACAATCGTCGACACGTGAGCTGCGCTCAGCGAGACTCCAGCGTTGACCGCTGCCAGCAGTCTCTGCAGACGCAACCAACGCTCGATTGGTGGGCTGGCAAGTATCGAAGCCAACTCACGCGCCAGGGCGTCTTCGCCGCAGCGCCGGGCAACCACTGCCAGAGCATACGGTCTCAGCAGCGTTCCGTCGTCGTTGGTTGAATAGACCGCGGCTGCCCGTTCAGCTGGCACACGCTCGATCCAGGCTGCCAGCAGAGGCTCAAGCGAAGTGGGCACCTCCTTTCCGGACTCCAAGGTCGACATCAACCACTCCAGGCGCCTCCTGGAAAACAGGGATTCGTAGCGGTCGTAGGCAACGCGGGAATGCCCCTGCAGATGGACTCTCCCTGAAGTCATTGCACGCCAAGCCTCTCGTCGGCTCAATCGTGTGTTCATGTCGAGTAGTGCGCGAAACGCGTCGGCTGCGAACACGTCGCTATCAAGCAGTTTGACCAGTCTGCCAATCAACGTCCGTTCGAAACGGTCATCTAGCGTGGTTTCGCCCGCACACCTTGCGGCGAGAAACAGCCGTGAATGCAGCGGATCGGCGCCCGGTTCACTCCCGGCGATGCGACAAACAACGCGCTGGCCCAGCTTTCCCGAGAGGAACTGCAGTACGCCATGCCACTTGGGATTCCAGCATTCACGCACAACGTGCTCTGCACGTATTCGACCCTCGGCTGCCCACGTTGCGGCGAACGCCTCTTGGAAGGATTGGTGCGTAAGCTCCAGGACCAGTCCGGCTGGCTCACGTTTCCGTCGAACCAGGTTCGCAAGACCAGTCTCCGCGACCTCCTCTATCAGACAGCCGTCACGCTGCGGCAAGTCCCGCCAGTAGCGAGCTGGAATGCCCATCCAGAGAGGCGGCTCATGGTCAATCGCCATATAGCACAGCCGTGCCAGAGCTCGCTGAGTCCGTTGCCCCCGTGTCGCGTATCGGGGAGGGCTGATGTTGGACAGATGGTCGAGAAGCATGTGTTCGATGAACCGCCCGTACAGGTCCGACTTCGAGCGGATTGCTTTGCGCTCCCCCCGGCGTGCGAGTTCCCTTAGCACGTAGGCGTAAGCGGGCGTCGATTGAGTGTCCCGCGCGCGTCTCGCAAGCGAGCTGGCTACCTTCCAGTACGGCTTATGGAACCGCTTCTGCTGTCGCGCAGTAAGGCCAGCAACATGCACAACCTTCACGTCGACAATCGCTTTCTCAGCCAACTCAGCAGACGTGGGGCGCCCGGCTATGATGAGCGGGATGCCACCTGCCACCTCGTCAAGCTGGCGCACGAAGTCCACGCAGCTCCTCCGTGCCGCGTCGAGTTGGTCAAGCCAGTCGACGATGATAAGCAGGTGTCCAGCATCGCGCGCCTGTTCAAAACCAGACTTGATGGCCCGGTCACCGGAGGCGCCACCCAGGGTCTTGAGAAGTACCCGTTCCAGCTCCCCCCGCTCTTCATCGCGTTCTTTCTCCAGTCGCTCCGCCAGTCGCTTGGCGTCGTAGCGAAACACCAGCCATTCGCCGCTGCGGCACATGTCGTATTGCAGATGGCAGAGAAATGTAGTTTTGCCGGCACCGGCGTTACCGCATAGAAGATGGCGGCTTCCCGTCTCAAGCTGTGTGGCGTCGAATCGAAAGGGGCGCCACAGTGTGGCACACGCCCTATCATCGGCACCGACGGCGCGATCTGTGGGGGACTCATCGGCATCGCGGGACACGCGGAGCTTCAAATCGAGTGGGATGTACTGCGGACGATCACCCGTTGGCAACACGCACCGAAGCCCCTTCTCAGCTTGCTCGCGTAAGTGGGCCGCCAGCCTCGGGATGTCGGTAGGCGTGTTTATACGAGGAGAAATGGCCTCATCTGTCTCGGAACCATCCGCCCATGGCATCACGTCCGCGCTCTGTGTGTCGCTGGCTGACGTCTGGCGTTTTCTGTAGTCGAGGAGCCGAAACACTCGACGTAGCCAGTCGTCGCAAGGCTGTGAGCGCGGAGGCGGGCTTCCAACGCGCTTTATCGCTTCCCATGTACGCGGCGCTAACCTCTCACACAGCATGAGCTCAAGGACGGGATCTGAGCCTTGCTCACTGCGAATTTCAGACGTTGGATACCTTGACCAGCCAAGGGCGTGCGCGGCTGGTTGCAGGAGCTCTGTGCACATCTTGGATCGTAACTTGCTGAAAGTTGCGGCGCTTGGCCGTGCACGCCGTTGCAGTTCAGCGCGGTCAAGATATGCGCGGTATTGACCGAGACTCAGAGTGCAGCGGTCACCGACCTGTCCGTGTTCACCGAACGCCTCATAGAGCTGGCGACACGTCCTGAGTTCTGCCGCCATCGCGTTCGTATTCAACCACGTCCGCAGCAACTCGTACTTGTGGCGGGTGAGACGAGTTCCTTTCGATCGCCGCATCGTGAGCCACGCTTTTCCGGTCGATCCGTCCCTTGCCTTTTATCCCCGATGGCGGGGCCAGAGCGAGGGAGTAATTACTCGTTGCGAGTAGTTACTAACTTCTTGTTCAGTAAACACTTAAGTCGCTCCTGGCGGGTTTTTGTGTGCTATGCTTTCAGTGCGTGCGGCGATCCTCTTTGCATCCATCGCCCATCCACCAGGAGGCACCATTATGTGCATCAGACGTAGAACAGCAAGGTATGAAACAGACGCGCTGTCTCCCGGTCAGGGTTCCCCTGCGGAGACCAAGTGCCCGGCGCAACATGACCTCGACATGCGATACGGGGGCGAATCGGACAACACGCGGACAGAGTCAGCTACGGGGCACCCGCAGCAACCTACGCCCACTGCCGCGCATCCCCAGTCCCTAGCGCAGTCCGCTCCCCCACCCCCTGACACGGATGAGCTGGGCCAAATGAGTGTGAACGATGCGGGCCATCCAATTGAACACGTGTCCATCGCGCAGGGTGCAGGTTCGTCGCAGACTCAGTCTCGTGAGTCCGAATCCACGTCCAATAGCGTACATCGGGATCCGTGCCCGCCAGATGACAGGCAAGACCAACATTCGGTTGCGTCGGAGCATACAGGCGGTCCAGATTGCGGTTGCCCGACGGACGATTGCACCGGACGTGCATCGGCAATGCCTCAGCCTGAAATGGCGCAAGTGTCCCCTGAGGCAGACCGATTGGGCCAGTCTGAGTCACGCACATTTCCAACTTTGGCTACTGGCAATGGCGAGATCCTGGGCCCCTGGCAGCGCTCCCTGATTCTCACACTCATCGCCTTTGTCGACCGACAACACGATACGCAGCGGCGCCTGCGACGCGAAATCCGCCGGCACGGGAGGATTGGCCATCACGCGCTGGTCAAGGAGCTTCGCAATGTAAGCGCAGGCGTCGAAGCCGCCATTTTCGACGCGGAAACCACGCTCACGGCAATCGGTGTTCGGCCACAGGTCAATCCCCAATCTGAGTTCGACTCGAGTACGCAAGACTGTGTCGGCGTGGTGGCGGCCGACGGCGCCCTGGTCGGCCACATCGCCGAGCGTCTGCGCAACGGATATCGCTTCCGTGACGCGTTCGTGCGTCGAGAGCTCGTTACCGTCTACGCCGCCGCGTCGGACCTAGCGAAAGGAGAATTATCTGATGCCGTCGATTGACCTTGGTGACACGACCACAAAGACCGCTGTACTGACTCCCCACGGCGAGACCCGCTTGGTCGCCGACATAAACGGGGACACGTTGGCCCCCACATGCATGTGCAGACAGGGAACAGGTAAGCTCATCGTGGCCCGACCTGCGCTTCAGCAAGGTTACGTTACGCCCGGCGCTTGCGCACGCGATATCAAGCGCAAGTTGGGTACTTCAGAAAGTGTGATCAATGACGATCCTCCGCTAACGGCATGCGACGCTGCAGCGGCAATGATGGCGCACGCACGGGAGTCTGTTGAGCGGGCCGAGCGGGCTACCGTCCGGGCATTCGTCCTAACCAAGCCCGTAAATGCACGGGACGATTACAGTTCCGACCTGCTGCGGGCCGCCGACAGCGCGGGCATTGAAGTCGTGCGGCTGATCTCCGAAGCCGAAGGTCCCGCGCTCAACCTCTCACTTCGTCGCCCGGGAATGCACGCCACTCTCGGCGTGTGCGACATCGGCGGCAGCACATGCGATATCGCCATCGTGCGCGTCGAGGACGTTCATCTACGCGTTCTGGGCGCCGCCGGCACGTCCTACGGGGGACACTTCTTCAACGGCATCATCAAGGCACGCGTACTCAGTGATCTTCAAGAGCAGGACATCGCGATCCCGTCACGGACCGATGATCCCCTCTTTGAGTTCGATTTGGACGAACGCACTGAAGTGAACAAGCGGTTCCTGAGCATCAACCCGGAAACCACACTAACAGTGACGGTCAATGGCAGGCACGTGCCGATCGTGATATCGCGGTCTTGGTTGCTGGAACAGAGCCAGTCCGCTTTCGACGCATGGTCTTCGGCAATCAACGAGGGCCTGTCGATGGCCGGTATCGGTGCACAGGACGTTGATGATTGGATTCTCGCTGGCGGCGGCGCCCGACCGCTCTTTGCGCAGGATGTAATCGCAGCACACATAAATCGGCGTCCGCTCATCGATGAAGAGCCCGAGAAGACCGTTGCCAGCGGCGCAGCGATCCTGTGTGCGTCGATTCTGGCTGCAGAGGGCCGCGCCGCGCACACCGTGCAACGCGCGATTCGTGCCCACCAGTTTACCCTGCACAGCATCACCACTCACGGGCTAGGTATCGCAACCTACGATCGCGCTGCTGGTGCCGTCGTTCATTCCGTGGTCATCCAAAAAGGCACTGCGATTCCGTGTGAGCGGACGGAGGAGTACTACCTCGAGCACGAGGATCAGACAACTGCAGTAGTGGACGTGCTCCAAGGCGAGGCGGACGCAGACCAAGCCGACTGTGTTCTCATCGGCTCCGCCCAGCTAGACAACCTTCCAAAGGAGCCCATGCGGACCCGACGCATCAAAGTGACGTTTTCGCTCGACAACAACGGGATGGCGTCAGTCGTGGTGACCGACACTGTGAGCGGCCAGACGCAGGATGTCTCAATCAACTGCCAGGAGGCTGTGTTGACGGAGCCATCCGCCGCCGCACACGCACCGGAACATCAGCAGCAGTGATCCCGCACGATACCTGGTATCCAGGAGATTGACGCATGCATCACGTACGCCATTCGCCCGCCGCAACAACCCTCGCGCCCGGAACCCAGTCTGATGCCAATGTCGCGCTTGTGACATTGGGCGGATCGCAGCGCGCGCGATACCACATACTAATCGTCGACAACTCTCATTCCATGACGGAGGCGGACTGGCCGCCATGTAGACTCGTTGCTGCAATCGCGGCTTGCGTTGCCTACATCGCTTATCTGATTCGGTCCGCGCCTGAGAGCTTCGTCGCAGTCATTTGTTTCTCGGACCGAGCGCGTGTCATGTGCCCGTGGACATCTGTCGCTGCCTTCGACGATATGGATGCGCTCCAGCAGCAATGGCTGAAATCGTGCTACGCCTCTGGGCTCGGAAACACGGCTATCGGCGAAGGATTGCAGGAGGCGCTCATCCTCCTACAGGAGTGCAAGCACCCTGCACAGGTCGTTCTGTTGACCGACGGCCACCACAACGAGGGGATTGATCCGGAAGAGGTTGCTCCCCGTGTCAGAGCGCTCGCCACAGTGGCGGTTGTCGGTATCGGCGGTACGCCCGCGGATGTCGATGAGCCTATGTTGCGCAAGATCGCTTCCGCCGAGGGTCCCGGACGTCCCGCATATCAATGGGTCGGTGATCAAACCGCTCTTGTACAGCATTACCGACACCTCGCGGGCCGAGTGTGCCGCGACTAGCGCGCTAACTGCATGTAACGGGTGACGTTGTCTACTGGATGCATTCTCACCCCGGAAATCTACCTAAAGGAGAAATCGCAATGCCATTAATGCCCTACAACAGGGACAGCTACGATGAAGGAGGCACGAATTCGCTGTTTTCGCGCATTGACCAGTGTATTTCCGAAGCCCGTAGCGCTGTCCGCGTACTGCCTCGAGTAGATGCCGAAGGCAACTCCGACTGTCCGTTCGCGCAGAAGCTCTACGACAATGCCGATGAACCACTATCTGCAGCATACGAGCAGGTGGACCAACTGCATGAGCACCAGACAGATTCCGCTGCGGCGATGGCACGCGCCAAAGAAGCCGAGGAGCAAGCCATCTGGAATGATGACCCGCGTGACGATGGTAGTGCTGAGCGTGCGGAGTACGAACTTCATCGAGCAGCCCATTCCCGAATTGCCGCCAAGATAATCGAAGCAAACGCGTCCCTCCGAGAAATCAACGAGGAGCTGGAGTCTCGCCGCGCTTGACGTGGGATGCGTGCGATCCATGTGTGATGTGACTACCTTTACTGAGGTTTCATAGCCCCAATGTGTTCTTCCAGTTCGCAGCGATCTACCGAGTTACCGTTCTTCGATCTCGAGCCGTTAGTGAAACGTATTGCGGAGCGAGACCGAGATGCCTGGCGCGAGTACTGCGAACGGACGCCCTATCGCGTCCCCAACGGCCAGAGAGTCGATCTTGTGACCTATGTAAGCACAATGTGCGACACTCCTAAGGCACGGCGACTGGTGGGCAACCGGTCCGTGCTACTCGACTTTGCCTATGACATGGCGCTCGACCGCCTTGGTCCCCCGGATGATGCAGCCTCATCCAGCGGCGGCCCCGGGAAGCGACCTGCTGGCAGCCTCAAGTACTGGCTCGCGCTCGCCAGAATCCTCGGGAGGACGCGGAGCACCGTTGCCGTTCCGGGCGACATTCGACACGAACTCGCGATCGCCAGATCAATCCAACGCTTCACTGACCGGCACATCTGGTTCGCCTGCAAGGAAGCGTCTCGGATGAAGAATCCCGCCCGAACGCGATTCCTGTATCACTCGCCAAACGGGAGCACGCGGGTGTGGTTTCCGGCGCGCGTGCGCGCAAAGGAGCGACGGGCCTCGCTTCGAGCGATACTCGGCGATCGTCACATTCCCGGTCCCCTCGATGCCGGGCGCGTTCAGGCACTCGTAGATCAACGGCACGGACTATGTGAGGTCCTCGATTTGCGCGAGTCGCCCATGCAAGAGGCGCCGGTGCGAGATTATCCGAGTCCGATTGAGGTGCTTGCGCAAGCCGACGTCACTGACCGCGATCTGCGGACCTTTGTGGCTGACGAGAAGGCCGGCGCCATTGAACGGCAACGGCCAGCCATCAGATCTCTCGGGGCCGCCAGATTGCGGGCACTGGTTCTCGCCATTCTCGATGCGTTGACCGATGGTTCCTTCAACGAGCGAAAGCTCGCCGGGCAATTCGGTATTAGCTTGTCGACCATGTCACGATTTGCGGGTAGTCGATGGCAACCTGATTCGCGCGCTCAGCCCCCGGATCTGTACGTGAATCTCGCGCATCTCCTGGCGAGTGACCCGGTCCTCACGGAGTGTGCCCAGGATGCCGGGGTGTTTCCCACTGTGGCGCAAGTACGGCAAAACGTACCGACACCGAGACTACGCGGAGCCACCTGATGATCGAGGACGTGGCCTTCATCGCGAGAATCGTCTCGGCGTACGATGCGACGGATCATCGCGAGGCACTGCGCCGGGCCTTCGCCGGCATCCGGGAGTGGGTACGCGTGCCGAAGTACCGACGTGGCCTGGTCCAGTTTGAACAGTGGATGCGCATTGTCGCCGCCTGGGCACCGATCGCGCATGGCCGCCGACCGAGGTTGTCTGTGGAACCCCGGACCGACGACAAAGCC
>Ga0180434_10004410_pt1 | contig 17156 bp, 16 predicted proteins | sample SS_ome_7_FD_132453 | JGI IMG/M metagenome (GOLD analysis project Ga0180434, IMG submission 132453) | Hypersaline lake sediment archaeal communities from the Salton Sea, California, USA - SS_1_D_2 metaG | ecosystem: Environmental > Aquatic > Non-marine Saline and Alkaline > Hypersaline >...
CAACGTCAACGTAGCCGACGACGATGGCCGTCCACCCAAGTCGGGAACCCAAGCTTGTGGGGTTGAACTCAGCGGTGGCAGGTGTGAAACCATGCGATTGCAGCATTTCGAGGGCGGGCTCAGGCGCGACGACCTTCCGACAGCCGTGTTTTTTGAGTTGCCGAGCTAACCTATCGCCAACGGCTGTGGCCAGTTCGTGTCCCCCTGATACCGATTTACTGGAGCATCGCAGAGGTAGGACGGCGACGATGCCTGCTGGGGTGTAAGCGTGGATGAGCTGTGCCGTTGCTTCGTCCGCCAAGCTTGCAGGGTCGTTGGTTTCGACTTCAGCTTTGGCCCGGATCTTGCCGGTTGTGAGCTCGATGAGACGAAATCGTCCCACCAGCGAGGTGCTTGCTGGCCGGATCGGCTTGCCCCATGCGATACGTTTTTCCGTAACGTCTCTGACGAGCACGGGTATTTGATCCGCAGCAGAAGCAAACTCACCTACCACAGCTTGGTTTCGATCAATGATGTAGATTCCCGCCGACGGGCGGTTCGGTACGCCGGTCAACCATCGTGCGATCGTTGGGCTGGAGGCCCCCGCCGCGACGGCGCAAATGAAATTTGCTCGGGTTCTCCGTAGCATGGGCAACACGCGACGGGACCAGTGTTGCGGCGGGCCGAAATAGAGTCCGATAATGCGGAAATGGGATGCTCGTAATCTGTCTCGGTGGTCAGTCAGTGTTCGGGTGGTGGCTTCGGTGTCGGCATCGATATCCCCCATGACCCAGATCGCGGTTCGGTCCGCGTTGAGCGTCGTGATGAGTCTTCTCAGTTGAGCTCGATCGACGAGCGGAGGGTCCTCCGGATAGACGTAGGGCGGCACTTGGGGTCTTTGCGAGCTATTCCGGCGAGCGGGTGAGCCGGATTCACTGCATCCCACCAGGCTCGCTAGCCCTACAGCGATCGTAAGAAGCCATTGGCCAGACCGAAACCAGCGAAGACTGAATCTTGTCATGCAAGAAATCATCGGCGAGGGTGCTGGATTTACTCCTGTCGTTGAGGGGACTTTTTTACACAAAGCCCGTTTCAGGTGAGGATGTCGGCACCTTCGCGGCGGTAGCGACGTCTGCATGGGGTCTATTTCGGAGTCTTGTACTTTACGGTGCAGCCGTAAGGCTTGGTTTTGGGTTTGGAGACGGGTTTACCGGCCAGGATTTCATCGAGCGCTGCGACCACGTAGTTTTTCTCGCCTTGGTCGTCGATCGCGCCGTCGTAGACGAGGTTGCCGGCCTTATCGATGATGAACATATGCGGCGTGGTTTTGGCCTGGTAGGCCTTGCCGACCTTACCCTCAGGGTCGTTCAAAATGGGGTAGGTAATGCTCATTTGAGCGGCATGGATACGGTTTGCTTCTTTGTCGGCAAAATGACTCGAGTCAATGCCGAGCCACACCACACCTTGGCCGGCATACTTTTTGTAAATCGCTTGCATTTTTCCTTCGCGGTGGGCGCCCATACTGATCGGGCAACGTTGGTTGACCCACTCAAGCACCACAACCTTACCCTTGAACTCATTCAAGAAGAACGGCTTGTTGTAGCAATCGGGGAGTGCGAACTGAGGGGCTGGACTCCCGAGCTCGGCTTTGGCGAGGGCGGCCTTCGTTGTGGTGGATGGATTGGCGGTCGTGGAGACCGCGTAACAGAGGGCGACGACGAGCATGGCAACGGCGTCCAAGCGTAATCGATTCTTCATGACAAGTTCTCCTGCGTAGGTAAGTGGTTTCATCTGTCGTGTTATCCTCTTCCCTGATCGCTTTAGTTCGCGTCAGATTTCCTCCGGCGCGCAGACTTCTACCTGTCCTTGGACACAGATTTGGACTTCTTCCCGGGCTTACCTTTGACATACGGTTTGGGAGCCTTATATCTCCTCGGCGGAGCATGACCCTTACCGAGCTGAGCGGCTGACCTCGCCACAATCGGAGATCTGGTCATTCTCACTTTGCTTGGCTGGAACGCCTTGGAATGCTGTTTAGCGGGCGTTTTCGCTGCCGTGGTTTCCCGCCTGTACCGTTCCTGGCGGAATTTGTGGATTTCTTGCCCACGCTGCACAATCTGTTGTCTCTCGTTCTTGGCTACCGGCTGGAATCGGATCCGACTGTCTTTCCGGATAGCCAGTTGGGCGAATGGCGTGGCAATGACCAAGCTCTTTTCGTTTGACCTTGCTGTGTTTGTGCTGTGCCGCCTCTGGATCGCAAGAGTGCGCGGCGGTCGGGCGCCCTCGTGATCCCGGCGGCGTTGGAAGTTCGCTTTTACGCGACGCTCCCACTCGCCGTCCTGCCGATGCTCCCATCGCTGGTGAGCGTAAATCGGATCGTAGCCGTAACGGCTGGACTGAAACGAAAACGACGCTTGGAACCCACTTCTGCGGTAGCTGGGGGCGTAGTAGTCGCCGAAGTAGTAGTGCTGGTAGCGAGGTCGCAAGAAGAGGTGGTTAGAGAATACGCCCAGGTCGATCACCGTCCTTGGCGAGTAGGAAAAACCGCGACGCGTGTACACGTTTGCCTCGAAATGAACCGGCGCAAACAGCACGCCGCGACGCCCGACGGAGTAATCCCAGTAGCCGCTGACGAAGACGTAGCCGCGAGGGGCCCAGACATAATGGGCAGGGACCCACACCCAATCCGGCTGGACCACTGCCCAGTAACCGGGGCGCCAGGCGTAGCGGCCTTGATACCACAGCCAAGAGCCCGGTATCCAAATCTGGTCCGGCGAAGGCGGGGCAATGTTGGGTCCGGCTTCGACCGTTTCAGGTGGCTGGGGCAGGTATTCAATCTCGCTCACCTTGGCATTGAGCCAGTACCCGGAAGTTTACTGAAAGCCTTGCCCGGACGCGCTCCAATAGCCGGGCATCCATTGCCGACCAGGCGGCAGGGCGCGCCAGATCCCGCTGACCCAGAGATAATCGTTCCGATCGTCATCCCAGCCCCAGTAGCCGGGGATCCACGCGACGTTGTCCCCTTCCGGTCTCTGGTCAGGTGGTACTTCCTCGATGGCCTCAGGCGGCGCTTTCGTCGCCACGATGCCCGGCTCGGGGTTGTAAGTTACGGTTTCAGCAAAGGCCTCGTGCACCGGCCCGCGCGTGAGTACCTCCACTCCTTGCTCGACATCAGCCGGGTTTTGTTGCGCGACAGCAGCCCTGGTCAAGGCCAATCCCGTGCCAACGGCCACCAGTACTGTGGCCATGTTCAATTTGGAAAAATGACGCACCTTCATAATCTGTCTCCTGTTCTATTGTTCTAATGAGATCCCAGGAGAGGCATAAAGGCCCCGCGCACTTCGGAGGATCGAGATCCGGGTGCGATCGACGAGGTTCATGAGTAACGTTTTTTCGAAGTCCACCTTTCGTTTTTTATCATGGACCTCCGATAGAATGCTAGTGAGCCGCGCTGTCGCGCGTGCCGTCAAGGATCGTGCGCGACGGCTAAGTGGCTTTTTCGGCAACACCGCCGGCTCACCTATTCACATATAGGCATTTGCGCGGGACTCGACAAGGGTGTTGTCGATGGAACTGGGGGCGTGGTCGGCCTATGATTGAGTAGGTGGTGGGTAGCCGGAGGCGGAGAGGCATTTTTGTTTCCATGGGCGAGGAGGTCGCTCCAATGTGTGCCAAAGATCTGCAAGTGATTATTGAGGACTGGCCCTACGAATCCGGGCAGATCAATGTTCGCAAGATTCGAGGAGGCGACAACCGCATCAAGATCCAGATGCGGGTCAATCTGGGGGTGCTGCAGATGGAGGTCAAGGGACGTCCAGACGGCAGCAGGCCCCACGATCGCGAATCGTTGCTGGACTACTATCGCGAACGTGTGGAGGATCACCGCACGCGCAATGGGACGGATCTGGGATTTTCGCTCGATCCTGATGAATGCCGGGAAATCCGAGAAGAGGCCTTTCAATATTATCAGCGTTATCTGGCTAACTTTGTATTGGAGGACTACGGCGCGGTGGTAAGAGACAGCAAGAGGAATCTGGAGGCTTTGGAATTCTGTGGTCGGTATGCCGCTGATGAAGAAGATCGCTACGCGATGGAAATCTACCGGCCTTACATCGTGATGATGAACGTTCGCAGCGCTGCGATGTTGGCGGTGGGGAAGGGGCACAATCGCACGGCCCTGAGTTTGGTTGAAAGTGGCTTACGGCAACTCAAGGAGTTCTATCAGAAGTTTGGGCCTCCCGGTGCGTATCGCGAAAGCAGTGAGGCGTATGTACTGAGGGCCCTTCGTAAGGAGATTCGCCGGCATCTTCCAGTCAGTCCGGTGCGAAAAACGAGGAAACTGTTGGAACGGGCGGTCAAGGAGGAGCGCTACGAAGATGCCGCCCGCCTTCGCGATCGCTTGGATTCGCTTCGTAAACAGTTACGTGGGGAGATGTGACGGTTATTTTATCGTAGTCGGGTGAACGGCCCCGTATCCCGCTTGCTGACGGTCGTTTTCAAACCATCAAGACAATCAGCGAGTCGGCGCGCCAAGGGGGTGAGCACAGGGCGTTCGCTTTCCCAATGCCCTAAGGCGAGGGCGGTCTTGTTCGCTCTCGCGATGGTCAGCGCGTCATGATGGCGAATCTCGCCCGTGACAATCACGTCGCAATCGGATGCCCGTTTCATGTCGAATGGCAGCCGGCCGGCAGCACCGACACAGACAGCCGCCCGACGGATTGGGGTGGCAGTCGATCCAACGATCGTAACCAGCTTGGAATTTGTGGCACGCTCGAGTTGGCGAGCGAGACGGCCCAGCGTGGTGTTGGCAGGTAATAGGCCGACTCGGCCGATACCCGCGACCGGTGCGGGCGACAAGGGATAGATGTCGAACGCCGGTTCTTCGTAGGGATGGCTTTGGCCCAGTGCCGCAATGACTTCCGGCAAGCGGGAATGGGGCGCCACCATTTCGATGCGTGTTTCCGCCACCTGTTCGAGCCGCCCTTTTTGGCCGAGTTTTGGGTTTGTACTTTCGGTACCGAAGAAGGTACCCTCACCGGCGAGCTGGTAGCTGCATTGTTCATAGTCGCCGATTTGCCCCGCGCCGGCGTTGAACAGTGCTGCTGCGACTTGTTCGAGCTGGGGTTGGGGTACGAAGGTGACGATCTTCAATTGCGTCGGACCGGCGGGGACATACTCGAATGGGCCTATGTCGGACAGATTACACAGACCTGCCAGGACATCGTTGGTACCGCCTTCTGCGGCATCGAGTGCGGTGTGTGGCGAGTAGATCGCTTTGCCTTTGGCAATCGCTTGATGCACGATGGCGTCGGTTTCCGTGGCGTGGTTCCGATGGGCTACGAGCTTTTGGATGGGGCGAAAGATCGGCGGATGGTAGGCAAGGATCAAATCGCATCGCGTCGTGATGGCTTCGTCGAGGACGGGCCAGGTTAGATCGATGCAGAGGAGTACATGTCGGCAACGTGCGCTGCAGTCGCCTGCCAGCAAACCGACGTTGTCCCAGGATTGTGCCCGTGACGGTGGAGCGATCGTGTCCAAAGCGGCTGCCACTTGAGCGACGGTATGGGAACGGCGATTGGGTTTGGCTACCATCTGTCTCCCATTTCAAGCTGCGTTACACAAGTCCTGATGAGGACACGTTCGGTGTTTGGCTCATCAGGGTGCTTTCATTTCGGAGGGGAAGTCCGAAACGGTTCCGTTGAAATCGAATAGTTTGGAAGATCGGGGATGTTGGTCGCACTTCCGGATAAGCCTTGATTGATGCGGATCTTCTCGAACGTCGCTAAGATTTCGTTGCCCTCCGCCTTTTCCACCGTGCGGACACGAACGGGTAAGTTGAGTCTTCGATCGATGTAGAAGTGAACGGTGCCGTACTTGCGGTCCATCTCGGTGCCGGGTAAGGGCGTGCACTCGAGATGATCCGTGTTCGGTGGGTCGCCTTTGGCCGGTAGGATTAGTTGGACCGCGCAGTGGCGGCGGATTTCGTCTTTTTTCTGTCCGAACGGCAAAGGAAAGGGACCTTGGCCTAGCCGGAACACCTCGATATCCTCACCCGGCTGAACAATCTGGCGTCTTATGATGGACTTGGTACGCTCACGGGCCTCCGTGTACCATTGCCCGTCAAACTCGTGCCATTCCTTCGTTTTTCGCACGATGCCTTCCTGTTCGAATTTGTCGAAACGAATGAGAAAACGCGGGTTCGGCTTGTCTTGCTTGAACAGGAGGATGCCCGTGAATTTCTGCCGATCTTCCAGAATGGGATCGATCTTGATGTATTCGATGTCGGCTTGGATGTCTTTGATCTGGTTCCCTTTGCGTTCGAGACGGTCGAGGATTCTCTCGACGGCGCGATCGAGTGGCGTCACTAGTTGTGCTGGTGCCGTGGAGACGCTTGGGGTTGCCGGGTAGGTCGGTTGTGTCGTCGGTTCCTGAGCGCTCGAGACGCATGTGAAGCCCAGGGCGGCCCACGCGAGTATGCAGGCATGGCCAGCGGCAAATCGGCTCGACACCATTTTGTCATCCTCCTTGGTTGCAGGGCACTTTCTTACGATGCAGGTGACGAACCGGCCATTCTAAGGATGTGTCAAAACGGGAACAAGCGGGTTGACAGGGATGCCGTAGGTTTCCTTCGGGTGGGGCGGGCTGACCAACGGCCTTTATGTGGCGTTTCATTCGGTGGGCATGTCCGATTGGGTTGAACTGGTATACAATCCGGGCGTGGTGTGCTTCAAACCGAGCTGAACGATGATGAATGAAGCGAAGCGGATAGAACGGCTGATCGATAGAATCGGCGATTTTGAGCCGGGGACTGTGTCACTCGTTGGAGCAGGACCGGGAGACGGGACGCTCGTTTCGGTTCGAGGTGCAGTGCGGCTTTTTCAGGCGGATGTTGTCGTGTACGACGAATTGATCCGTAGGGAGTTGCTTGACCTGGTTCAGCCGGAGGCCCAGCGAATTCCTGTACGTGCTCGGCAGGGTGAGCTAGCAGACGCGAAGAAGCAGGTGGCCGAGGTCATGATCAAGCACGCCTCCTCGGGCAAACACGTCGTCCGCCTTTGCATGGGGGATCCGTTTGCCCTGGGGTGGGCAAGTGAAGAGAGCACCTATTTGGCTGAGGCGGGTATCCGGTTTGAGGTCGTACCTGGCATCGCGGATGCGGTTGGACTGTCAGCCACTGCGGGTATCCCCTTGACGCATCGTGGGTTGAGTCGATCCGTCGCGTTCGTGACCTCGCATGAAAATGAGCAACAGAGAGGGGAGGCGGAATTCGAGGCCCTGGCCGGGATGGAGACCGTCGTTCTGACGCTTGAGGCAGGGGACTTACGGTTCCACTGTGAGGGGCTGATCGATGCGGGGAAAGCGGCAAGCACTCCCGCCGCGGCTATTTTTGGCGGGACATGCGTCTCGCAACAAACCATCATCGGGACGATTGGGGATATCGCCGACCGCGTGGCTGCCGAAGCAATCCAGTTAGAGTGTACGATCGTGATCGGGCAAGTCGTTCGCCTTCGTGAGCAGTTAGAATGGTTTGAACGTCGGCCTTTGTATGGACAGACCATTGCGGTAACACGCACACCGGAGCAAGCAGCAGGATTGAGTGGTGCCTTACTGGCACAGGGAGCAGAGGTCATTGAAGCACCCGCGATCGAGTTGGCCGACATGGAGGATCTTAGCCAGGTCGATGGGGTTTTACGCCGTATTGCGACCTACGACTGGCTGGTCTTGACCAGTGCGAATGGTGTGGATTCGGTTTTCAGGCGGTTGCAGGCGCTTGGTGCGGATAGTCGTGCTCTGGGAGGTGTACGCATTGCTGCGGTGGGTACAGCCACAGCGAGTCGTCTGGCTTCCTACGGGGTTCGAGCAGACCTTGTGCCGCCGGAAGCGGTCGGTGAGTCGTTGGCACAGAGTCTGATCGACCGAAGCGTCCGAGGCCGGCGCATTCTCTTGCTCCGGGCACAGGTGTCGCGGGAGCATGTGCCCGTTGCACTTCGAGCGGCAGGAGCCGTTTGCGATGACATCGCGGTTTACCGAACGGTGTGTCCCCGATCGTTGCCAGCCGCGTTTCTGAAGCGGTTTGATCAGGGCGACATGGATTGGATTACGCTGACGAGTCCTTCGTCGTTTGTTAATTTGTGTACGCTGCTTGGCGCGGATCGTGCTGAAGCGTTAGGTCGCGTCAAACTGGCAAGCATGGGTCCTGTGACGACGGCTGCGATTCAGGACCGCGGCTATGCCGAGACGTGTGAAGCTAATCCGCACAATGTACACGGATTGGTTTCGGCGATCGTCGCGGCGGTGAACCAAAGATCGGGACGTCACGATAGAGTCCTCTAAAAATGGGTTATACTTACATGGCGGTAGAGTACCATGTGATCAGTATTGGGACGCTAAGTCGCAATCGCTTTTGGAACGAGACGTCGGCGAAGCGTCCGGCCCACTCGACGACGGTGCTGATACGCGAGAAGACGACGACGATTCTGGTGGATCCAGGATTGCCAGGGGAGTTGCTGGCTCAACGTTTGGATGAACGCGCGGGTTTGAAGCCGGAGCAGATTGACGTCGTGTTCCTGACGACATTTCGTCCCGTCCATCGTCGTGGGTTGCGGTTGTTTTCGGCTTCGAGCTGGTTGATGTATGAGCCAGAGGTTGAATCGATGCGTGGCTGTCTGGCGCAGGCGGAGCAGAATGTGGATGACGGTTCTGATGATGAAACGGCTCGGCTGGTGCGCGAGGAGCAGTGGCTGTTGGATCGGATAAAGCCGGCCGATGAAAAGCTAACGCCGGCCGTACATTTGTTTCCCCTGGTGGGTGTATCGCCTGGGGCAGCGGGTTTGCTCCTGGCGACGCCCTCTCGGACCGTGATTGTAGCCGGCGATGCTGTGGTGACGCAGGATTACTTCGCTTCCGGTCGCGTTTACGAGCAGGTATTCGATGTGGAAGCGGCCCAGTCGTCTTTTAGTGAAATCGTGGAAATCGCGGACGAGGTGATTCCCGGGCACGACAATGGGTTCCGGGTGATTGGGCGTTGAGAGGATTTTATGTGGTGGTCAGTTGGGACAACGTAACGCGTTGTCAAGTTTTACGGGGTGCGAGTGGTGTGGCTGAGATTCGCGTGAGAGGCGCTCTAGGGCGCGATTGCTTGACACCCCTTGGGCCCGTCGGTAGGCTCGAATTTACTGATCCGGAGCATCAGAAAATGGAAGTAAGAATGGATCTGGCTCGAATCGTTATCAATGAGACGAGCGACCAACAGATCATTGTTTTGCGGGAGCGAGCGGGCGACCGCCAATTCCCGATCGTCATCGGGCTCGGTGAGGCGTATGCTGTTGATCGTCGGGTCAAGAACATCCCCACTCCCCGGCCATTGACGCACGAACTCTTGAGCAACGTGATACGGGAACTCCACGGCGAGTTAGAGAAGATTATCGTTCACGATCTTCGGGATCACACATTCTACGCGAAATTGGTGATCCGGCAGAGCGGTGAATTGATTGAAGTCGATTCCCGACCGTCTGATGCGATTGCGCTGGGGGTGGCGAACGATACCGAGATTTATGTTGAAGAACATGTGCTTCAGCAAGTGTGCGAAACCCCGGATGCCTAGTATGGGGCACGGGTTTTTTATTGGTGGGATTTAATGATGACGGCTGGACAGCGTATTTGTTTTGTCTGTATTTGTTTTGTCTGCAGCGGATAGATTGTTCGAAAGCGGCGAGGCTAGGGTGAGCGTTACCGGAACTGAAAACGGTTTGGCGATCAGCGTGGAGCAATTCCTACAGGCGTGCGAGCTGCGGTGGCCGGAGGATCAGGGACGGCCTCTCGTTGTAACGCGAGCGCCAGGTCGGATTGACTGCATGGGGGGGATGGCGGATTTTAGCGGCGCCCTGGCGTTACAGATGACGATTGACCGGGCGGTGTGTGTTGCCGCAGGTCGGCGCGATGATCAACGCATTAGTGTGGAGTCGATCAGCTGGGATCGTGGCGGCGAAGCCAGTCGGTTTGAGTGGCCTTTGGGGCTTTTTTATCGATCCGATGGACAGTTGATTACGCCTGAGGATTTAGCGGCTCACTTTGAGAAGTGCCCATGGGTACGTCATATTTCCGGTGTTTGTTTAGCCCTGTTGGAGTCGGGCGACGTTCCTCATTTTGGAGGTGGCGTGACGCTTATTCTTCAGTCGGATATTCCGCCTGAAACGGGCTTGGCGTCTTCCGGTGCCATTCAAGTCGCCGTCGCCAAGGCGTTGGCCGCCTTGTTTGACGTGGAATTGACTGCGCGACAGGTGGTTCGGGCTTGTCGCAAGGCCGACGAGGATGTTGTCGGGGTCGAGCCGGGCTTGGTCGATCACCAGGCGTGTCTTTTGGGTGAAGCCGACACGTTGCTGCAAATTCGTTGCCAGCCGGAAGACGTGCTCGGTACGGTGTCGTTGCCGAAGGATCTCATGATGGCCGGCGTGGATGTGGGGATGCGCTCGCCGATTTACGCTCAACGCTATGCCGACAACCGAGTTGCATCTCTGATGGGCCGTTTCCTGATCGAACGTATGCTGAGGCAGTCCGGAGCCGTGGGCGACCCCACGGGCGGTTATCTGGCCAATATTTCGCCCAGTGAGTATGTCCGACGATTCCGTAATGATTTGCCGGTGAAATTGTGGGGCAGGGATTTTCTGTCGCAGTACGGTCAGCCGGAAGGTTTGGAGGTCGTGATCGATCCGGGGCGAATTTACAAGGTTCGTTCGCGGACGGAACACCACATCTATGAAAACGATCGGACGCATCGGTTCGTTGAGCGACTGGCACGGGCACGTCGAACCGGTGAACGCGACGCCCTGACCGAAGCGGGCGAATTGATGTACGCTTCCCACTGGAGTTATGGGCAGCGGTGCGGCATGGGGAGTATTGAGACCGATGTTTTGGTCAATTTGATACGTGCGCGAGGGCCATCCCAGGGACTTTACGGCGCGAAAGTGACGGCAGGGGGATGCGGCGGTACCGTCGTTATCTTGATGGCCACGAATGACCAAGCTCGACAGGCTTTGAATGATGCCTGTGGCGATTATGAGAAAAAGACGTCAAAACACCCAACTGTTTTGATCGGGAGTTCGCCGGGTGCGATGGCGTTCGGGCATCGCTCGCTCGAGTGATTGTTTCTTGCTATCGGTTTGAAGTCGGTGGTAGCGATGTTGTCAGCAGAGGCCCCCTTCGCTTGTATGTTTTAGTTCGGGGCAGGACTGTGGCTGTTGTGACATCGAAAAAATGTTGGTGCCTCGTCCCTGTCTCTTGGGGTTGTTGTGTGACATGCTGGCGTAATTGAGGCTTTTCGTTTGTGGCGTTGATGAACGCTGGGAGGCTGACATGACGCACGTTATTGGCGAAACCTGTATCGGCACAAAAGACACAGCTTGTATTGCCGTCTGTCCCGTCGATTGTATCCATCCGACGAAGGAAGAAGCGGATTTCGAACAAGTGGAAATGCTCTACATCGATCCGGATGTCTGCATTGACTGCGGTCTTTGTGTCGACGAATGCCCGGTCAAGGCGATTTTTCCGGAGGATGAGTTGCCCGCGGATTGGCAGCGATTTATTCAGATCAACGCCGACTATTATCAAAAATAATGGGTTGGCATCGTGCGGAGGTGATGTTTGCGACGTCAGGCCGGCGTTTCGTTGGGCGTCACCTCGATGCGGAGCCAGTTGATCTTGCGTTCCTCGGCATCAATGACACGAAAGTGTACATTCTGGTAAGAAAGTTCCTCGCCGGTGGTGGGGATCTTTCCCATCGTGCTAAAAACAAATCCGCCGACCGTATCGTACTCTTCGTCGTCGGGCAGTTGGATCCTCAACTCTTCATTGATTTCGTCGATGTGAACGCGAGCATCGACCTCGAGCGTGTTGGGGGCGATGCGCCGGATGGGGTCGGGTTCAGGCACTTCGTATTCGTCGGCGATTTCTCCAACGATCTCTTCCAGAATGTCTTCGAGGGTGACGAGGCCGGCGGTGCCTCCGTATTCGTCGAGAACGATGGCTAGATGCACTTTTTGTTCGCGCAGCTCGGTAAGAAGATCGGGGATCCGCTTGGTTTCGGGGACGAAGGGCACTTTTCGCATCATCTTGAGAGGGTCGAAGTGTTCGCTCTCGGTGAGCTTGAGTAAATCCTTGGCATAAAGGACACCTAGAATGTCATCAATATTTTCGCCATAAATGGGGATACGTGAATGCCCTTCGCTGGCGATCATTTCCTTGGCTTCATCGAGTGTGGCCGTAGCGGGTAGGGCCACGATCTCCGTCCGTGGCGTCATGGTCTCGCGCACGTCGGTTTCGCGGAATTCCATAACGGATTCGATCATGTCGGCGTCTTCTTCGTGAACGGCACCAACGAGTTCGCCTTCCGTGACGGCGCCGAGGATCTCTTTTCCGATTTGGTCAACCTCCGCCTGTTGTTCATCCGTCTTGGGAATACCGGCAAGGCGGCGGACCAAGCCATCAAGAAGATGATGAAACGCGACCAAAGGGTACAGGACATGCTGCAAGAGCAAGATAAATGGCAACGTTGCCGTTAGGAACGCATTTCCTCCGTATCGGGCCCAGCTGCTGGGGAGGGCGACCCCGATGACGCTGATCAGGGTCATCGAGGTGATGAAGATCGCGGTGTACTGCGTCGTTGGTTTTGTTCCAGATTGGGGTTGGGTACCAAACAGATGGGCAATCAGTAGGACCAGGGCGAGAATGGCACTCAGACGAATGAGCGAGGACGTAAAAAGCAGTTCATTGCGTTGATCGAGGAGCTTACTTAGGAGTTGCGCCCGGCCGCGTTTTTCCAGTCGATCCGACAGTTCGACCCTGGAGGCATGTCGGATGGCTAAGTTGACGGTTGTCGAAAGTAGGACGATCGCCGCCGTCGTCAATCCGATCCAAAGTTCCGCACTCAATACCTCCATACTAAACACCGCCACTGATCCTCCGTTGTGCGTGTTGTTCCTTGCGTTTGGTTTGTTGGGGTTGTTTACGTTTTGGCGCTTTATCGCTAAGTCCCGCGAGAATACGGTTTTCAGCACGTCGCATTTGTGTTCTGCCCGCCCGGGTGTCGTCGTTCAAGCCCAGCAAATGAAGAACCCCGTGAATGACATAGCGAAGCAGTTCCGTGTGCAGAGCGATACCGAGCCTATTTGCCTGGGTGCGCGCGGTATCGACCGACGCAATAATTTCCCCTTCGATGCGTGTTTGGCCAGCAAGGACGGCTTCGTCCGCGGTGTCGCGTAAATCAAAAGTCAGCACATCGGTAGGACGGGGGTCACCCATGTATCGTTCGTGAAGGGAGGCGATGGTTGCGTCATCAACCAATACGACACTGATTGCCTGAACAGGTTGGCCGTTCAGCGTATCGCGAACAGCTTGAACCACCTGGCGAGAGGTGAGTCCTTTTATGGGCACAAGGCGTCGAACGCTGATACGCTGTTCGTCGCCCTCATCTGAGGATGTCTCAGTCGATTCGCTCACGCGTGACGTGCAACCTCCGGTGTTTGTGTCGCACCTGATTCCGCTGTCTCTGCTACCTCTTCAGCCTCTGTCCCCTTTTCTTTTTCTCGCTCACGTCCGGCTTTAGGGTACTTGATACGTCCATGATGGACGGCACAGAGGCTTTTGACAAGAGAGCGTTCCACGATATTCAACTCACGCATTGTAATGTCGCAGTTGTCGAACTGGCCATCGTTGAGCCGTTCCATCACCATTTGGTGGACAACGCTTTCGATTCGTCCGACCGTGGGCTCCGAGAGGGCTCGAACGGCTCCCTCGGCCGTATCGCAGATCATGAGAATGGCAGATTCCTTGGAGCGGGGTTTGGGGCCGGGATACCGGAATTCGCTTTCCGGGACTTGGCGGTCGTGGCGCCCCTTGGTTTTGTTGTTTCGGGCAGCGGCCTCACTCGCGGCGTGATGGAAATAGCGTACGACGGTGGTTCCGTGATGCTCGGCGATGAATTGGTGGAGGATGCGGGGTAAGTTGTAGGCTTTGGCCATCTCGACGCCATCTTTGACGTGGCCAAGGATAATCAGCAGGCTCATGGTTGGAGCCAGCCGGTCGTGGCGGTTCATGCGAGCTTCCTGGTTCTCGACAAAGTAGTCGGGCTTTTGCGTCTTTCCGATGTCGTGATAAAGGGCTCCGACTCGGGTCAGCAGGCCACTGGCGCCGATGGCTTCAGCGGCCTCCTCCGCCATTTGGCTTAAAATAACACAGTGACTGTAGGTGCCGGGAGCTTCCTGAGCGAGCCGGCGAAGTAAGGGACGACTCGCGTCGCACCATTCCAAGAGCGTCATACTCGTGGCAACGCCGAAGACCCTCTCAAAGTAATGCAGAATGCCCTGAACAATGAAGCCGGCACCAAGAGCAGCCGCTGCAGCAGCCAACGCGTGATATCGAAAGTGGTAAGCCAAGTCTTGGTCGCTTATAAGTCCCGTTGCCATCGAGGTTGCCAAAGCTCCCAGGCCCGCCATTCCACCGACGCCGATGATCTTACTCCGTGTGCGCACCTCTTTTAAGGCGAACACAGTAATGCCCATGGCCGTGATTAACGTCAAGAATAAGGCCAAGTCCGCTCTCGATGCGAGTGTGACCAAGACTGCCAGTGTGCCGGCTGTTCCAAAGGCAAACCGCTGGTTGTAAGCGATTGTGAGCAGGGCCGCTGCCATGACCACGAAAGCGACGGCGTACTCTTTCGGCCATGACGTTTGTTCGGTTAACCGCGTCAGCCCGAGCATCAGGATCATCAGGCCGGCCAAACCCAAAGTCCGTTCGGGTTTTTGAAAGATCCGATCTTGGTAGAGCAGGATGTAGGTCGCCAAGCCCACGGTGACAATGAACAGCAGCCCCGCTAAGCCCACTTGTTGCAGCAACCTCTCCGTGCGGAGGTCAGGATCGGTCTTCTGGGCGAGCAAGTAGGATTCGTGCTCATGTTTCAGTAAGGCCAAATCCGCATTGGATAGTCTCGTACCGGCCTCGACCAGCAGTTGGTTTTGCTTTTTGGTGATGGTTTCGACCTGGACCTGTTCGACGGCTTGCTTGATTGCCTTGTTGGTAGCATCCGAATCGTAGAGCCACAGAGGACTGTAGGTCGGTTCCTCGGCATCCGGTGGGCCCAGGAGTGTTTGCTGAATCACTCGTTTGACGGGCGCACGCAACGTGGCCGGCACGGTACGCTTCGTGATGCTGTCGATTCTGGAAACGACGTTGTCGATGTCGGTGACATACACGAGCTGGCTGGTCGGAACGAATTGAGCGATTTCACCCGTCCTCACCAGTTCGGCAAGTGGCGGTGCTTCGGTTCGACTTGGATCGGCTGCTTTCTCGACGATTTGTTCGTTGCTTAACCGGGAAATCAAGAGATCGACGAGATCCTTGTACTGGCTGGGCTTTTCTTTGCTGGCGAATTCGTGCAGTGTCTTGACCGCTGGGTCGCTTAAAGGCCAACCCTTACGGGCAGCTTCTTCCTGCAGCTTGGCTGAATCGCCAGCGGCCGATTTGGCCAGCTCGAGGAGCTCCGTGAGTTTGCCACGGATCGAAGCCAGCGGGGTCCCGTTGGCGGTATAGATATTGGGGGTCGAAACGCGCTTGGCTTCGCGTGCTTGTTCGGTACGGGTCTGATCCTCGATGGTGAACGTAACCCGTGCCCGAAGGTCATGCTCTATTTTCTGGCCCAGTCGCCAAGGCATGCTCTGACGGCCTGACAGCAAGAGTGCCACCGCGGCCACATAGAATCCCACCCAAATCAACAGCACGGTGGGGTGGGCCTTCTCGGTCATGCTTGCCCAGAGGCTGCCGCGCTGCTCGTCTCGCTTTCGCTTGACTTCCAGCCGTCGTGAATCCGATCTGCGTGTGGGGTTTATGCGTGTCAAGACTCTACTCAGTTCTGCAATGAGTGAACTGAAATCCATTCAAGTACGTTGGCGTTCTTCGCGCCGGAACACCCATTCTTTATTATCATATCATCGTCAATTTAGACGTGCAGCGTCACTCCCGCAGATACGGTCCGATAATGTCACGCCTTCCCGTTCGCGTAGGCGGTTACGATATTCTGCACCAGGGGATGCCTCACAATATCTTGTTGTTCCAGGCGGACGATGGCAATGCCGTCAAAGCCACGTAGCCTTCGCAGTGCATCGGTGACGCCACTCTTTTCCGGGCGATCCAGGTCGATCTGGCTGTCATCGCCGGTGACGATCATCTTACTGTTGTGCCCCAGACGCGTCAGGAACATCAGCATCTGGGAGGCGGTTGTGTTTTGGGCTTCATCAAGAATGATGACCGCGCTATTAAGTGTCCGGCCTCGCATGAAGGCAAGTGGCGCAATTTCAATCACGTCGGTGGTGATGAAGCGATTGATCTGTTCGAACGTCATCATGTCATTCATGGCATCGAACAGAGGCCTTAGATACGGATTGACTTTCGCCTGCATGTCACCCGGAAGAAAACCCAGTTTTTCACCGGCTTCGACGGCCGGACGTACAAGTACCAAACGTTTGATGGTACCCGTCTTCAGCATTGATATCGCCATGGCGACACCCAGATAGGTCTTGCCGCTACCCGCAGGACCGACGCAAAAGACCAAGTCATGTTCGCGTACCGCCTCCACGTATTCTTTCTGTCCTGGTGTTCGAGGTTGGATAAGTGTGCTCTTCGTGTAGACGGTGATCATGTCGCCGTTGTGTTTTTCCGTCTTTTGTTGATTCGCAAAGCGGACAGCTTCCGCGACTTGCTCGTCGGTTAAACCGTCTTGTGTGAGGAGAATATGCTGGAGTTCTTCAAAAACACTGGCGGCCTGAGTGACCGCTTGGGTCCTCCCGGAAAGCTTGATCGTTGTATCCCTTGCGCTCAACTGCACGCCCAGCGCACCCCGGATCAGCCGCAAGTGCCGATCTCCCGAACCGAACAGCGCAGCTCGCTTGCTCGAGTCAACGAGCGTAATGGTGAGTTCCAACTTGCTTATACTCTCCCGTCGGGTCGGCGTAGCTACCACTTTGGCAGCGGGCTCTATTTTTCCCTTTGCCGACCGACTCACCTATTTTAGCTCATTTGGCCCCACAATGTCAGCAACAACCAGGCAATGGGTCCAGCAAATATAGGGGAGTCGATCAAGTCCAGCAGGCCGCCAAATGCAGGAACGACTCGCCCCGAGTCCTTGCTGC
>Ga0180434_10004411_pt1 | contig 17153 bp, 11 predicted proteins | sample SS_ome_7_FD_132453 | JGI IMG/M metagenome (GOLD analysis project Ga0180434, IMG submission 132453) | Hypersaline lake sediment archaeal communities from the Salton Sea, California, USA - SS_1_D_2 metaG | ecosystem: Environmental > Aquatic > Non-marine Saline and Alkaline > Hypersaline >...
AGTTCGCGGGTGTGGGTGGAAGTCGCCGATTCCAGTGCACCAAGCATCGGAGGATGTGCACACGCGACCTCACGGTCGGGGCTCGGGCGCGACGCGTCGCGCGGCTCGCACGACGCGCCAGGGCCAGCCGCTCCCAGCGCCGCCAGCAGCGCCGGCCAGACGGCGTCGGCCGGCACGTCGGCGAACACGCGAACCCGTGGGATGGGCGGCTCGTGCCCCGGCCCGGCCGGCCGGGCCACCTCCTGGACCGCCACATCGCATCCCAGACACGTCCGGGCGGCCCGCCGAAGCCGGCCGTAGAGGGCCGTCGTCGGCCCGTCGGACCCGGCAAAGAGGACGGCCGGCTGCGTCGGGCCGTGCTCAAGCCGCCACGCCTTCAGCGTCCGGTACGTCTCGACGAGGCTCTCTTCGTCGGGCCGGACCAGAAACACCGGCCGCTCGCCGGCGGCCCCGAGGGCGGGCAGGTCACGGTCCGCTCCGCCGAGCGGGACGACGGCCATCTGGGCGCACTGTCCGACCAGTTCGATGAACGTGTGCGGGAGGTCCGAGGCCCCGAGATGGTTCTCGGGGCCGAGCCGTCCGGCAGCCACTTCACCCAGAACGTGAGCCTCGACGCGGTCGTTTTCGAGCAGCAGGACGGCGGCCGGCCGCTGGAGCGGCGCCAGCCGGTGAGCGGCCGCAAGAACGGCATCACGCCGGTCGGCCGGATCGACGCCCGCCGGCACCAGGACGTACACGCCCTCGGGCACAGGGGCCGCCGGAGCCACGCCGTTCGACCCACGACCGGAAGGTCGCGGGGGTACGTGGTCGCCGCGCGATGCGGGCGCTGCCCATCGCACGTCCCCGCCTGCTTCCGCACGCGGCTCGACAGGCGCGCCAGGCTCGGCTGCAGGGGTCTCAGGGGCCGGCGACAGAAGGACGTCGGCCACGGCGGCCATGCCAGCCGACACGCCCGGTGCCGGCCCGGGACCCACGAACCGCCGTCGGGGTCGGTCGCTGGTGTCCATCGCGCCTCGTTACAGGATAGGCAAAGACTGCGTGCCCGCTGTTCGATCCGGCTGCGGAAGCCGCCGGTCACGTCGGAGGCGCGCGGCACGTGCCCCGTGGGGAACGTGACCCGCCGCTTCCGCGGCGGGCTCGCAGGGCGCGCCAGCGCCACACCGAAATCGCCTACGACACCTCGAACACGCTGTTCAGTTCGCCGTACGGGTTGCTCTCGACATACGGGTTGGCCGGGTCGGCGCACCACCGGCCGTCGATGATCAGCCGGTACGCGTACCGCCCGGGGGCGAGCGGCACCTCCTTGCACCACACGCCGGGCCGGTCCGTCGGCTGCATGTCGGCGGCGGCGCCGTCGGCGTTCCAGTGGTTGAAGTCGCCAGCCACCTGCACGCGGATGGCGTCCGGGGCATGGCAGAGGAACCGAACGCCGTCGGAGATCGGGATGGCGCCATAAACCTCGGCAATCTTGCGGTCGAGGTTGGCCTCGTCTCGCCGCTGGGCCTCGGCCTCGCGGCGCTCAAGCGTTTCGTACGCCACCTGGAGCTCGGCTGACAGGATCTCGCGGGCCAGGGCCTGGTAGTCCTTGTGCCCGCGGGACTGCGGTTTGAACTCCACAATGGGGCTGCCCATGGCGGCGGCTTCGCGCAGGTCCACGCTGATGCGGATGACCGTGTCGAAGAGGCGTCCCGCGTACTGCTGGCGGAGCGACGCCAGCGTGCGGCGCATCGTCCGGGCCCGCACGTCGTACATGGTGGGAAGGATGAAGAGCGCCGGCTCGCGCCCCAGGCGGTCGCGCAGCATTGCCATCGTTTCGGTCACCCGGCCCAGGCCGTACATGCTGAAGAACCCCATGTCGATGGGTACGATCACTTCATCGGCCGCCACCAGGGCATTCACGGACAGGATGCCGAGACCCGGCCCGCAGTCGATGACGATGAAATCATACCGGTCGCCGGCGGCCTCGATCAGGCGACGGAGGCGGCGTTCGCGGCCGTCGCTGCCCGCCAGGGTCTGCTCGAGCGTGGCCAGACGGACGCCGGCCGGTGCCAGATAGAACCCTTCGAGGACCTCCCAGGCGATATCGGCCAAGCCGAGGGGGGCGCTGCCGACGGTATCGCCGGTCAGGGCGTGCCAGGTCGTCAGTTCGACCTCTTCCTCGCGCACGCCGCAGCCGACCGTGGCGTGGGCTTGGGGATCGATGTCTACGAGGAGGACGCGGCGTTTTTCGGCGGCCAAGGCGCCGGCCAGGTTGATGGCGGTGGTCGTCTTGCCGCAGCCCCCCTTGTGATTGAAGATGGTAATGACCCGCATGGGACCGCCTCCGAGCACGTGCCTGCCCCCGGGTCCGGCCGATCGTGCCGCCGATACGGGAAGGGCCGATCGTCGGACCGCTGAAGGAAACTTCGACCGGCGGGGAGCGCCTTCTTTAGGAAACTTATCGGACGTATTTTCCCGGCGGTGCGTGGCCGGCGCGGGGACCTGCTCTGCGGCCCGCATGGGAGCGCACAGCAAGGGGCGTGTTTCGCGAAATCAACAGCGTGTCATCGCAGCAACTATTCGCCTAACACATTACAGGACAGCCACTTACAACTGATTCGGCGGGAACAAGGCCGCTGCGGCGATGCGCCGGGGCAACACAGCGGCCCAAACGGCATCCGCTCAGGACCCGGAGGCGCGGCTAAACCTCTCTTGTAAAACCGCTTCCGACAAAGACTTAGAGAATTCCCCCCAAAAACTCACAGCAAACGGCCCGTCTGGCACGGGCCTTGCTCCTTACGTAAACTGAATGTGGCTCGTTCTTTCATGGCATCGCTTGCGACTTCACGCACAGCCCTCCCCCGGGTGCGACAAGTCCTCAGGCGCTTTGCCACACAACCCCCTTAACTCCCATATGAAAGAACGAGCCATCTTGCGTATCGGCGCCCAACGGGGCGCTAGGGGATAGACGAGGATTGTGTTGCGGGGTTTTGAGGAGGGTCAAACGCACACCCTTGCCAATCGTTCCCACACACGGCGCTGCCTTGCGCGGCGTCCAAGGGTGCGAAAAACCCAACAGAGCGGGGCAAATTTCCAAGCGCCGTCTATCCCCGCAACACGGGCACGGTCACCCCTCCAGGCCGTGCCCACCTTTTTCTGCGCCCTGTCCGGGCACCTCAGGCGGGTGTCTCGGCCAGTACGTCGGCCGGCGTCAGGTCGGTACCGTTCCCGTCGCGGTGGCCTGCGGACGAAACCCATGCCAGCAAGGCATCGACCACCGCCGGGTCGAACTGCCGGCCCGATTCCTCCACGAGCGTCCGGAGGGCCTCCGCCACGTCGACGGCGGTGTGATACGGCCGGTCGGACGTGAGGGCGTCGAACGTGTCGGCGACGGCCAGGATGCGGGCCCCCAGCGGAATGGCGTGCCCCGCCACCCCGCCCGGGTACCCCGTGCCGTCCCACCGCTCGTGATGGTGCCGGACGATCGGCAGTTCGCGCTCCAGGAACGGCAACTGTTCGAGGATGTGGACGCCGATGAGGGCGTGGTTCCGCATGGCCCGGCGCTGCCGTTCGTCGAGCGGGCCGACCTTGCGGAGGACCTCGTCGGGCACGCCGATCTTGCCGATGTCGTGGACCCATGCCGCCCTTCGGATGACGGCCACCTCGTCGCCCTCCAGGGCCATCTGCTCGGCGATGCCGACGGCGTAGCGCGTGACGTTCTCGCTGTGATGACAGGTGTACTCGTCGCGGGCCTCGAGGGCACGCACCAGGCCCTGGATGCTCTGGACGAGGGCGTCCTTGGCCTGGAGGGTCAGGGCGGCCATGCGCCGCTGGAGGTCGGCCACTTCGCCGGTGCGGTCGGCGATATCGGCGTCGCGTTCGGAAGCGAGGTCGGCCCAGGTGCGCGTCCGGTTCCGGCCGGCCTGCTTGGCGGCGTAGAGGGCCTCGTCGGCCAGGCGGACGAGGGTGTCGGCGTCGGCGGGGTCGTCGGCCCGGCGAGCGCTGATGCCGATGCTGACGGTGATATCGACGGACCGCGGGCCGTCGGTCACGGAATGGGCGGCAATGCGCCGGCGGATGCGCTCGGCCGCGTTGAAGGCTTCGTCGGCCGACGTGTCGGGCATCAGGACCATGAACTCCTCGCCGCCGTACCGGGCCACGATGTCGGTGGTCCGGGCCTCGCGGTTCAAACGGGTGGCCACCGCCTGGAGGACGCGGTCGCCGAAGGCGTGGCCGAAGGTGTCGTTGACGGCCTTGAATCGGTCGACGTCGAGCATGGCCAGGGCGACGTCGGCACCGCTTCGGTCGGCGCGACGGCACTCGGCCTGGAGCATCTCGATGAAGCGGCGGCGGTTCCAGAGGCCGGTCAGTTCATCGGTGGTGGCGAGTTGAGCCAGTTGGACGTTGGCCGACTGGAGGCGGGCGTTCGTCTCGGCGAGTTCGGCCGTCCGGTCCGCCACCTTGGCCTCCAGTTCCTGGCTGTAGGCCAGAATCTGCTCGCGCTGCCGGCGGACCTGCTCGGTCATGCGGTTGAAGCGGTCGGCCAGGAACCGGAGTTCGTCGCTGCGGGGACCGACGTCGACGCGGGTGTCGAGGTCGCCGGCAGCGACGCGTTCGGTGCCTTCAACGAGCCGCTCGATGGGCCGGACCAGTTTCCGCCCGAGGAGCATGACGACAACAACCGCCCCGCCCAGCAGCAGGATGCTGACCAGCAGGCCCCGCTTCTGCGCCTCCGCCAGGCGGGCCTGGACGGGGGCGTACGCGCGGGCGCAGACCACCATGCCGCGGTCGGCCGACGCCGATCCCGCACCCCCTGCGGCCACGGGGCGGCCGGACGCCGCTGCGGGCGCCACCGTCACGGGGGCCATGAAGCGGTAGTAGGCGCCGCCGGCGCCCGGCAGAACGGCAGGCTCGGTCAGCGGCTCGGCCACGGGGGCGGCCCGGGGCGGTACCAGGTCCGCGATGCCGGACCAGTCGCGGGCGGCCAGGAGGCGGCCGGCCGGATCGTAAAACGCCACGTACAGGAGGTCGGTGTCGGCGGGAAACCGCCGGGTCTCGGCCAGGCGGCGGAGACCGTCGCCGTCGCGGTCCGCCATGCCCGAGCCAGCCGCCCGGCCTACCCCGAGGGCGTGGAGTTGGCCCGCACGCACGAAGTCTTCGCGGAACCGGGTCGCGTCCGCCTCGTACTCCACGAGGGACCGGACCGTCACCTGGACCGCCAGGATGGCGGTGACGGCAATGACCAGTTTGACGCCGATGCGGTTCAGCCGGGGCAGTTTCGCCGCCGCCTTCTCGCGCGGGGCGGTCGCTCGGGTGTCGGCGTCCGGCAACGGCATCGGCTACCTCCGTGCGGATACAGGGTCTTCGCCGGCCGAAACGTGTTATCGACGGTTTCGGGCAGGGAAGGTTAGCCTAAACGTACAGCGATTCATGCATACGTGGTGGCGGCGGAACGGACGGCGGGACGGGGACCCTCGGCTGTCCAGACCATCGTGCGGTTTCGCCCCGCCTCCTTAGCGGCGTAAAGGGCCTCGTCCACGTGCCGCAGCAGGGCCGTCGGGTCGGTCCCACCCTCCAGAGCCGCCACACCAACGCTCACGGTGACGGCGACGGCCCGGTCGCCGTCGGTCACGGGCCGGCCGGCGATGGTCCGGCGGAGACGTTCGGCGGCGTCGACGGCCGCGTCGGCGGACGTCTCGGGCAGAAGGATCATGAACTCCTCGCCGCCGTACCGGGCCACCAGGTCGGTGGCACGGGCGGCCTCGCGCATCACCCGGGCCACCGCGGCCAGCACGCGGTCGCCAAACGGGTGCCCGTGGCGGTCGTTAATGCCCTTGAACCGGTCGACGTCGACCATGGCGACGGCCAGGGGGGCGCCGGAGCGGGCGGTCCGCCTGCACTCGCGGCAAAGCATGTCGAGGAAATACCGGCGGTTCCAGAGGCCCGTGAGGTCGTCGGTGGTGGCAAGTTGCTCCAACCGGCTGTTGGCCTCGGCCAAGCGGCTGTTGGCCTCGGCCAGGCGGGCGTGGGCCTCTTTGCGTTCGATGGCGTAGCGGATGGCCCGGCCAAGCAGCCGGCCGTCGGTCTGGCCCTTCACGAGGTAATCCTGTGCGCCGCGGCGGACGGCCTCGACGGCCAGGGCCTCGTCGCTCGTGCCCGTGAGGACGATGACGGGGACCTGGACCTTGTCGGCCAGGAGGCGGGCCAGCGTGTCGAGGCCCCGGCTGCCGGGCAGCGACAGGTCCAGCAGGACCACTGCCGCGCGGCCGGCGGCCAGGCGCTCCAGGCCGGCCTCAAGCGAGTCGGCCCAGTCGAGGGCGAATGCGCCGCCGTCGTAATCGGCCAGGGTCTCGCGGATGAGGCGCGCGTCGCCCGGGTTGTCCTCGATCAGCAGCACGTCGATGGTCGGCCGGTCCATGCGGTCACTCCCGGGGCAGGCGGACCATGATGAGCCAGTATCGTTCGATGCTCTGGACGAGGCGCAGGAACTGGCCCAGGTCGACCGGCTTGGTCATATAGCAGTTGGCGTGCAGGTTGTAGGCCCGCAGCACATCCTCCTCGGCTTGGCTGGTGGTGAGAACGACCACGGGGATACGGCGGAGGTCGGAGTCAGCCTTGATTTCGGCCAGAACCTCGCGGCCGTCCTTGCGCGGGAGGTTGAGGTCCAGCAGGATGAGGTCGGGGCGCGGGGCGTCGGCGAACGGCTCGCGGCGGTGGAGGAAGTCCATCGCCTCGACGCCGTCGCGGACCTCGTGCACGCGGTTGGCGATCTTACCCTCGCGCAGGGCCTCCCGCATGAGCCGGATGTCGCCGGGGTTGTCTTCCACCAGCAGGATCTCGGCCGGCCTGGCCAGCGTCGGCGTCGGCGATTGTGTCAGGGTTTGGGGGATCATCCGCAGGTTCCTTTCTGTCGGGAATCGTGAAGGAGAAGATGGAGCCGCCGCCAGAGGCCGCTTTAACCCAGACGCGGCCGCCGTGCCGCTCGACGATCTTCCTGGTGATGGCCAGGCCCATGCCCGTGCCAGGATACGCCTCGCGCCGGTGGAGGCGCTGAAAGATGACGAAGATGCGGTCGCGCCGGTCGGGGTCGATGCCGATGCCGTTGTCGCGAACGGCGAACCGCCAGGCCCCGCCGTCGCGCTCGGCCGACACATGGACGCGCGGCGCGCCGTCGCAGAACTTCAGGGCGTTGCCGATGAGGTTCTGGAAGACGCGGGTGAGTTGGGCGGCATCGCCGACGACTCGCGGCAGCGGGCCGTGGGTGACCTCGGCACCGGTCTCGCGGACGGCCACTTCGAGGTTCGAGAGGGCGTCGGTCAGCAGGGTCTTGGCCTCGACCGCGGCGAACGGCTTGGCCCGGGTGCCCACGCGGGAGTACGTCAGCAGGTCGTTGATGAGGGCCTGCATCCGGCGGGCGCCGTCGACGGCGTAGCCGATGAACTCGCGGGCGTCGTCGTCCAGGGCGTCGGCGTAGCGCTTCTCCAGCAGTTGAACGTAACTGGCAACCATGCGGAGCGGTTCCTGGAGGTCGTGGCTGGCCACGTACGCGAACTCCTGGAGTTCGGCGTTGGAGCGTTCGAGGGCGGCTTTCTGGTCGGCCAGGGCCCGGTCAGTCCGCTTCCGTTCGGTGATATCCTGGGCGATGGCGGCCAGGCCGTACGGTTCGCCGCGCTCGTCCTTCAGCAGGGCCACGATCATCTGCGTGGGGAAGGCGGTTCCGTCCTTGCGTTTGTGGCCGATTTCCCCGGTGTTCTGGCCGCGATGTTTGACCCCCTCGTTGAACGGCAGGACGTCTTTCCTCATCTGCTCGTCGGTGTGGAAGATGCTCAGGCGCCGCCCGACGAGTTCCGCGCCCGACGCGTAGCCGTGCATGCGGGCCCAGGCGTCGTTGACAAACTGGAGGTTGCCGTCGAGGTCGGCCCAGGCGATGCCCTCGGCGGCCTGCTCGGCAATCATGGCCAGCCGGCGCAACTCGTGCTCCAAACGTTTGCGTTCGGTGGTGTCCTCGCCGTAGACGTTGGCGTAGTCGGCGCCGTCAACGGGGACGAACCGCAGGGCGTAGGTCCGGTCGCCGTGGCGGACCTCGGTGCGACGGACCTGGGCGTCGGCGAACGCCCGGCCCACCTCGTCGCGCCAGGCAGGCGGAGCGGGGCTGTCGGGGCCGCCGCCCAGGCCGTCCAGGAGGCGGCGGCCGGCCTCGTTGGCGTACCGCACCGCGCCGCCGCGGGCGATTCGAAGGACGGGCCCGGGGTTCTCGGCCGGGAACTTCGCCAGGTCCCGGACCTTCTCCTCGGCCTGCCGGCGCTCCGTGACGTCGCGCAGGACCGACTGGATCGACACGACCCGCCCGGCCTCGACGATCGGGTTGCCGGTCGCCTCGGCCGGGAACGGGTCGCCGTGCTTCGGCCGGAAAAGGAACTCGACGCTGGCGGGCTTCTGCGTGACGACGACCCGGGCGATGGAGTCGGCGACGCCGCGGCGGTCTTCGTCGGTCACCATGTAATCGGTCGCCGACGTGCCGACCACCTCGTCCGGCTCGTACCCGCCGAACTCGCGCATGGCCGGGCTGCAATACGTCAGGACGCCGTCGGGCGCCAGGGCCAGGACCACGTCGCGCTGGTTCTCGGCGAGAAGGCGGTACCTGGCCTCGCGGTCGCGCAGGGCCTGTTCGGCCCGGCGCTGGTCGGTCACGTCGCGGACGGTCTCGATGGCACCGACGACCGCGCCCCCTGCGTCGCGCAGCGGCCGGGCCTTCGCCCACTGGTAGGCGACGCTGTCGTCCGCCTGCCGGTGGACGACGTCGGCCATGACGGTGTCGCCGTCACGCTGGAGTTCCGGGTAGAGCGCTTCGGCATCGCGGTCGCCCAAGGCCACGTCGACGAGCATCGGCCGGCGCTCGCCGTAGAACGGGACGGCGTAGGCCCGGCCGCCGCGGCCGATCATGTCGCCGGCGGGGCAGCCCGTCAAGTCCTCCATCGCCCGGTTCCAGGCGATGACGGTGCCGGCGCGGTCAACGACCATCGTGGCGTCGGGCAGGAAGTCGATGATGTCGGCCAGGCGGTCGGCCGAGAGAGGAAGGACCTCGGCGGCGCGGGGCGTTACGCCGTCCGGACGGCGCACGGCGGCTTCCGGCGTGGTCTCTGCATCAGGCATTGCCGGCCTCCACCTGGACAGAGGGGCGGCCGGGAAGGCGGCGGCCGGCCGGATACCGACCCCGGCAACGGCGGCACATTGGTGAACCCGGCCCGACACGGGCCGGCGGCGGGTCCCATCCCCGCACGGCATCCCTTCCCAGCGATTCTCGTCAGAGGGGTGCACGGCAACCGACGGGAAGTGTATCGGCAAGTTGCGTTTTCGGCTTCAGGGTTTATGCGGCGGGGCCGTTCGAGTTGCGCCGGCGTCGCGCGGCGGGTCTCCGTACTCGCCGCGCAGTTGTGGCGCCGCCGCCGCGTGGTATAATGCGCCCATGGGACCCCAGACGCCGCGCATCCGCAACAAAAAGGCCCGCCGCGATTACCATATCCTCGAGACCATCGAGGCGGGCCTGGTGCTGGAAGGGTCCGAGGTCAAGGCCCTTCGCCAAGGCAAGTGCAACATCGACGAGGCGTTCGCCCGCGTCCGCGACGGCGAGGTCTGGCTCATGGGCGCCCATATCGGGCCGTACGAGCAGGCCGGCCGCTTCGGCCACGACCCGCTCCGGCCGCGGAAACTCCTCCTGAAACACCGCGAAATCAGCCGGTTCCTCGGCAAAGCCGTCGAGAAAGGCCATACCCTGGTGCCGCTGACGGTCTACTTCCGCCGCGGCTGGGCCAAGGTGGAACTGGCGGTGGCCGTCGGAAAACGCGAGTTCGACAAACGCGAGGACCTCAAGAAGCGGGACCACCAGCGCGACATGGAGCGGGAACTGGTCCGCCGGCAGCGCCGGCGCTGAGGCGCGGCGCCGATTAACCCATAAAGTCGCCGGAGAAATCTGCCGATTTCTCCTAGGCCATGACTACGCTAACCATGCCCGAATCCGACGTCCAGACCGCCCGCGAACCGCTTCATACGCCGTTCGTCGCGGTGGCCCTTCCCATCGGACTGGACAAAACCTTCACCTACGCCCTGCCCGAGGGTCTGCGGGGCCGCCTCTGGACCGGCCAGCGGGTCCGCGTCCCCTTCGGCCGAGGCAGCCGCAGTGCCGTCGGTTGGATCGTCCGCGGCCTGACGGAGACGGACCTCGACCCGAAGGTCATCAAGGAGGTCAAGGAACCGGTCGACGACGAACCACTCCTGACCGAAGACCTCCTGGACCTGGCCTTCTGGATGGCCCGGTACTACGTCTGCCCGGTGGGGCAGGTGCTGGAGGCCATCCTGCCGGCGGCCGTCAAGCGCCGGGCGGGTTTCAAGACCGTTCAACTCGTGGTCCGGACCGACAAGCCCGAGACCGAGGCCGACCGCATCCTGTCGAAGCAGCGGCGGGTGCTGGACCGCCTGGCGGAGGCGGGCGGCGGCCCGCTCGCCCCGCGCGAACTCGCCCGACAGGCCGGGTGCACCACCGCCGTCATCAAGAGCCTGCGCGACAAGGGCCTGGTGCGCATCGAGAAACGCGAGGTCGACGACTTCGCCCGCGACCTCTTCATCGAACTGGACGAACCGCGGACCATCCACCTGACGGCCGAGCAGGCCCTGGCCCTTCAGCGAATCAAGACGCTGACGGCCGGCGAGCGGTTCGGCGTCGTCGTCCTGGAGGGCGTCACCGGCTCCGGCAAGACCGAGGTGTACCTGCGGGCCATCGAGGACGTGGTGGACCGCGGCCAGCAGGCGGTGGTCCTGGTGCCCGAGATCGCCCTGACGCCGCAGACCATCCGCCGGTTCCGCGAGCGCTTCACCCACGTGGCGGTGCTGCACTCGCACCTCTCGGACGTGGAACGGCACCGACAATGGCGCGACATCGCCGAGGGCCGGGCCGACGTCGTCATCGGCGCCCGAAGCGCCGTCTTCGCCCCCGTGCGGAACCTGGGCCTGGTGGTCATCGACGAGGAACACGAGAACTCGTTCAAGCAGGACACCGCCCCCCGCTACCACGCCCGCGACGTGGCCATCATGCGCGCCAACCTGGTGGGCGCGCCGGTGGTCCTAGGGTCGGCCACGCCCAGCCTGGAATCGTACCAGAACGTCCGGACGATGGACCATTACCAGGAGGCCCGGCTGACGCGGCGGATCGGCGGCCGGCCCATGCCGCCCGTCCAGATCATCGACATGCGGCAGGAAGTGGCCGAACGCAAGGGCCATCACGCCCTCTCGCGGACCCTCGAGAAGGCCATCGCCGAGGCCTGGCGCAAGCAGGAACAGACCATCCTGTTCCTGAACCGCCGCGGCTTCTCGACGCACCTGTTCTGCGTCCGCTGCGGCCACGTGGCCCGCTGCCCCGACTGCGACGTGGGCCTGACCTATCACGCCAAGCCCGGCAACCTCCAGTGCCATTACTGCGGCCACAAGGAGGACCCGCCCGACGCGTGCCCGACCTGCGGGGCCGAGACGGTCAACTACTGGGGCACCGGCACGCAGCGCGTCGAGGACGAACTCTTGCGCAAGTTCCCCGACGTGCGTCTGGGGCGTATGGACGCCGACGCCATGCGCCGTCGCGGCGGGCACAGCGACCTGCTGACGGCGTTCCGCGACGGACAGGTCGACGTCCTCCTGGGCACCCAGATGGTCGCCAAGGGGCTCGACTTCCCGAACGTGACGGTCGTGGGCGTCGTCAATGCCGACGTCGCCCTCAGCCTGCCCGACTTCCGCGCCAATGAACGGACCTTCCAACTGGTGACCCAGGTGGCCGGCCGGGCCGGTCGCGGGCCGAAGGGCGGCCAGGTGTTCGTCCAGACGTTCCAGCCCGATCACCTGACCATCCAACTGGCGTCGCGGCACGATTACACGGCCTTCGCGGCCGACGAACTGGAGGCCCGCCGGCGGCTGGGCTATCCGCCGTTCGGACGGCTGGCGCGGTGCTCGTGCGCTCGAAGAGCCGGCAGAAGGCGGCCGAGGCCATCCAGATCGTGGCCGGCCGGCTGATGGACCCCGCCCGGGCCGCCGGCATCACCGTCCTCGGGCCGCAGCCGTGCCCGCTGGCGAAACTCAGCCGGTACTGGCGATACCACCTGCTGCTGAAGGCCCCGACCGCCAAGACGCTGCTGCACTTCTTCGACCGCGTCCGCGGCGACCTGGAAGGCCCCGGCAACGTCCAACTGGCCGTCGACGTGGACCCGCAATCGACGCTGTGAGCGTGGGCCAGCGTGGTACGGTCACTTCAAGCGCCGGTCGTCGTGGAGGCCTTCGGGCCAGGCGTCGAGCCTGAAAGGCTCGAAGTTCCGTCAGCCCAGGGCACCGCCCTGGGTACTGATGCCCATACCACGATGCCACGCCCTGAAAGGGCGCGACGGACGTTTCGTGCCGCCCCTTCACGGCTCCGATGTCGCGCGACCCGCCCCGAAACCCAGGCCGTTGGCCTGGGCTGACGACCGTTTGAGCCCTTCGGGCTCCACAGGTGCGATCCTTGCCGAAGGGCCTACATGCTCCGCCGCGCAGGTCGCGGCGGGTAAAGCAGTTGCCGGGGACCGGAGCGCGCCCTACGTCCCCCACGGCCACAGGAACGCGAGGCCGAAGATATGGACCAGCGTATAATACACGCCCACCACCAGGAACACCACACCGGTCGCCCGGCGGGCCCAGCGTTCGACCGTCTGGACCACGCCGAACGCCCTGGCCATCTGCCGGGCCCCGAGGGCCACCAGGGCCGCGAAGACCACCACCGGCAGGGCCGTCCCGATGCCGTACGCCGTCGGCATCACGAGGGTCGACTCGGCCTTCAGGGCCGACGGCACCAGGCTCCCGAAGAACAGGGCCGCCGACACCGGGCAAAACGCCAGCGCAAAGAGGACGCCCAGCAGCGCGGCCCCGGCCAGTCCGCCCCGCTCGGCCAGGCGGCGCGACCGCTCGCCCGCCGAGAACGTCGTGAACGTGACCGGCACCAGTTCCAGCAGAAACACGCCCGCCACGATGAGCACGGGCCCCAGGACCTTGTTCATCGAGATCTCGAGGAACCGCGCGACGGGCGGCACCGCCAGCAGGCCGCCCACGGTCACCAGCGCCAGGGCCACGTACGCCGCCGTCCGGCCGAGCGTGTACGCCAGCCCGGCCAGGACCACGGCGGCGGGCCGGTCGAGCCGCCGGCCCAGGAACGAGATGGCCGCAATGTTCGTCGCCAGCGGGCACGGGCTGATGGACGTAAGGATGCCCAGCCACAGGGCCCAGGCCGCGCCGGCCGCCAGGGCCGCCATCAGGGCTTCTCCAGGTACTCCGAGACGGCGCCGCGGACGTAGGCGAGGAAGTCGTCCTTGTCGGCGACGCGTGTCCATATTTCGTCAAGGGATTCCCACATCGGCTCGTCGCCGCCCGCGCGCCGGGCGATGATGAGTTTCTTCGCGAACAGGTCGTAGCGGTCGATGTAATGCTTGTTCTCGTCGCGGTCGGTGTCGACGGCCCGCCAGACGACCGTGCCGTCGGCCACGGCCTGCGGGAACCCCTGCGTGACGGCCTCCTTGGCGTAGGCCTCGATGCTGATGCAGGTGGGGCACCGCTTGCCGCCGTAGAAGTACGTGACGACGACGCCGTCGTCGGGCAAGGCGGCGTCGGCATCGGCGCCGGCCACGGGGCCGGCGGGCTCGTCGCCGCCGCTTCGCAACTCGCTGGTCACCAGGTACCCGATGCTGCCGGCCGCGAAGACCAGCAGGACGAGGCCGAGAATGGTCTTGGGTTTCATGGCTGGCACTCCTAAGGTCCCTCTCCCATCGAGGGAGAGGGAGTCGCTCATGCCGTTTGCAGGGCGACCTCGGCCACGTGGCGGCCGAGGTTCCGGGCCGTCTGGATGCCGAATTCGTCGCCGGAGATATCGTCGCCCTGGTTCCACAGGGTGGCGCCGCGGTGGGCCGTGGGCCGCTGGTCGCCCACCAGCAGCATCTCGTGGCACATGAGGGCGGCCTGGACGGCCTGGATGGTCAACTCCTGGCCGCCGTTGCGTGCCCCGCCGACCGCCAGCACGCCCGCCACCTTGCCGCTGAGCGGAAACCCCGCCTTGCGGATGGCGATGCAGTGGTCCAGAAACGCCTTGCAGAGCGACGACATGCATCCGAAGTAAACGGGCGTGCCGACGATAATGCCGCCCACCTTGGGGTCGCTGAGTTTGGAAGCCACCTTCTGGAAATCGTCGGTCGGCTTGGCGGCCGGGTCGAAGACGGGGATGTTCATGCCGGCGAGTTCGACGAGTTCCGTTTCGATGGCGGGCCCCGCTTCCCTGGCCGCCTCAAGACAGATCTTGAGCCCCTGGGCGGTGGTCTTGCCGGGGCGCGGACTGCATGCCACGGCCACGATCCTGACGGGCCCCTTGCCGACCTCGGCCGCCGCTGCCTGCCGGGCCTCTGCGGCCGCGCCGGCGGCCACCGCCGCGCCCGCCGCCGTGAAGAAACGTCGCCTGTTCACCGAAGATGCCATGACCGCTCTCCTTTCGTGGCTCGCGTGCTCACTTCTCAAAACGGACCAACGGCGATTAAACCGCAAGAAACGCCAAGAGCGCAAAGGAAAGACTTCATTAAAACAACAGCGGACATTGTTGTCTCCACATATCCCCGATTCTCTGTTTCCGTCGTTTTTCTTTGCGCTCTTGGCGTCCTTTGCGGTTCCAGGCCGTTGTGGTTTCATGCCTGGAGCATGGCCTTGATCTCGTCGGTCGTCGGCACGCGGCCGGCGGCCTTCACCTGGCCGTCGACGACCAGGGCCGGCGTCATCATGACGCCCATGGCCATGATCTCGGTAATGTCGGTGACCTTCTCGAGCCGGCAGGCGATGCCGAGGTCGTCGGCGGCCGCCTGGGCCGACTCCGCCAGTTTCGCGCACTTCGGGCACCCGGTGCCCAGGATCTGGATCCTCGTCATCGGTCAACCTCCCTCGCGAGCGAGCACGCCTCCGGGGCGGACGGCTCGGCGCAGCGCCACGTATACGATGCCCGCAAGCACCAGGACCAGCGTAAGATCGAACACAGTGTACGCGGCGCGCGTCAGTGTATCCAGCGCCGAGATTTTCAGAAGCATGAGCAGGCCCGAGGCCGCAGCCAACCCCAGGGTAACCGTCAGCCAAAGGGCGGCCCAGGAGGGACCTCGCTTTCGGCGCCGGTCCCAGGCCGCGGGCCGATGCAGGCCAACCTCGCACAGCAGGGCCACGAGGCCCGTCACGACCACGAGGCCCGCGATGATCGCGTGGTTGGCGTCCAGCGTGAACCGCGTGGGCAGCATGTAGCCCAGCAGGTCGGGCTGCTGCGCGAGGGCGATGGCCCCTGCCGCCAGCGCCAGGGCGGCGGCCCATGGGATGAGCCGCAGACGACGCCGGAGCGGATGGTCGCCGAACACCCACGCCAGATGCAGTTCGCCCGCCAGGACCACCAGCGAGCACACCAGCGCCACCAGCATGGCGTAAAGGACGGGTTTCAGATACGCTTCACGCCAGGCCCCGACCATCGCCCAGAAGCCGTTGAGGCCCAAGAGGCGATACTGCGGGTCGGTGACGGGTTTGCCCTGGGCATCGAACGGGTACTTCACGGTTGAGGCGAAGAAGAAATCGGCCTGCGGATGGTGGCAATCGGTGCAGCCGTTGACGCCCAGCGCGGCCTTGGCAGGGTACACGTCGTGCGCGTACTTGTGCACGTTGCCGTAGGGCGAGGCCTCCCACTCGTGCTTGGGCACCGTCCGGTACTCGGTGCCGGAGGTGTACACGCGGTCGTTGTACGCCCACACGACGCGCGTGCCGTCCATGGGGTACTCCGATTCGGCGAGCAGCGCGGTCACCGAGGCGATCAGGGCGTCGATCTCCTCAGGACGGTTCACCTCGATGACGCCGTCGGCGTTGTCGTCGGTGATCGTGGCCAGGTCGGGGAACTTCGCGGGATCCTGCCGGTGCGCCGTCCACATGGCGTAGATATCGCTCATCTTGGGCTGCATGAGGCCCGGCTTGCCCTCGATTTCCATGCCCGGCCAGGCGGAGTGGACGCGGTTCACGGGCCAGATCTTGCCCTCGTAGCGGGCGAGGAACGGCTTGAACGGCTCGGTCGGCTTGTCGTCGAAGCCCATCATCTCCAGGTAGCCATAGTGATTCCGATAGGCCCCGTCGGGGCCATAGAAGGTCCAGAGGTGCTTGCCCTTGCTGGGGATCTTGGTGCCGGGGTTGAAGACGTCGCTCGCCTGAAACTGGACGGGCTTGACGAGGCGCTCCGGGATGTGGCAGGTCTCGCAGGCGATCGTGTCGAGGTGCAGCGGCGGCAGCCAGCGGTGCCTGGCCACGGGCGCGCCGAAGCGGCCGGTGGTATGGCAGTCGGCGCACTGGCGCATCGTGTGGTCCAGGTCGTTGCGGACTTGGCCGCCGGGGGCGTCGCCCTTGCCGATTTCGTGGAGTTCCTTGCCGCGGATGCGCGGGTCGGCGGCCGAGGAGCCGGCGGGGTGGCAGTCGACGCACCGCAGGCCGGCCCGCAGATGGACGTCGGTGCGCGGGCGGAAGTTGGCGCCGCGCTTCTTCCACCCCGGCTGCTCGTGGCAGGCCAGGCAGGCGTCGTTGCGGGGCTCGCGCACGATGTGGGGCGAGAGGGTGCCGTCGGGGTTGAACCGCGTCTTGTCGTAGGCGACCGTGACCGGTTCGCCCTTCTCGACGGAGCCGGTCACGTCGGCGAGGCCCGCGCCCGCCGTGGCGGCCCAGCGGAAGTTCAGGGCGGCCAGTTGCTTCTTGCGTTCGGTGAAATCGTATTCGGGAAGGTGACAGAGGAGGCAGTCGGCCTCCAGGACGCCCGTCTCGCTCCAGCGGGCCTGGTAGTAATCGCCGTCGAAACCGTTCTCGCCGCCGGGCGAGAAGCCGCTCGCGGGGTCGGCCATCCAGCGGTCGTACCGTTTGCCGTCGCGGTCGTATTCGGCCGAACCGCCGCCGGGATGACAGGCGCCGCAGCCGGCCGTGATGAACGTGAACGAGGTCATATCCATCGTAGCGCGGGACTCGTTCTTCTTAGGCGAGAGGTACCGGTACAGCGGCGCCGGCGAACACCACGTGCCGCCGTAGTTCCCCGGCGTCAGGGCCCACTGGCACCGGGCCGCCTGGTCGGC
>Ga0180434_10004413_pt1 | contig 17149 bp, 14 predicted proteins | sample SS_ome_7_FD_132453 | JGI IMG/M metagenome (GOLD analysis project Ga0180434, IMG submission 132453) | Hypersaline lake sediment archaeal communities from the Salton Sea, California, USA - SS_1_D_2 metaG | ecosystem: Environmental > Aquatic > Non-marine Saline and Alkaline > Hypersaline >...
GGATATTTCATGCGCATGGAAATACCGTGAGTCCGCAGAGTGTAGATTTCGATTACACACAACGGAACTAACGGGATTGCATTTCCATCCATTTATGACGAGATTTACCCTGCATGCGAATAAACCCGTATATCTCACCGGGTTATAGCGAAACCGACGGAATGCATGTGATATCAAGGCATGGGACTCCTTCGAATGCGCTCAGAGCAGACGAAGTTCTCCCGTTCTTCCATCCTATGTGGAAAAAGAAGAACAGAGGAGGGTTTATCTTTTTCCTGAGCTGATGGCTGACAGGCAAGATCCGTGAGCAGAGCCGAAGGGCTGAACAACGTAGTCCCTGAGCTAAGCCGAAGGGGTCGAGAGGTTGAATACTTTCTTGCCATACGCCGAGAAAGCTGCGAAGTCTCGGCGAAGTCCGTCAGACGGACGAAGACGGGAGGAAGCATAACGCCGATAGTACATTCTTATCAGCGGATAAAGTAGAAACGTGGTGACATTAACCATAGGTATTCACTCATCCCGGAAATGGAGTACGTTCATGAATTTTATTCGTTCATATACGCTGCCCCTGTGCATCCTAATACTTGTAATCCATCCGGTTCATGCAATTACGGAGATCGGAGAGGGTGCATTAACGGACGAACTCCTGGATTCCTATATCTGGGATGGGCCGCTCGGCTGTTCGATTGAGGACGGAACTGCCACATTTCGGCTTTTTGCGCCACGAGCCACCGAGGTTCACGTAATACTGTGGGAGATCGTGGACGATACCCCCATCGCTTCCTACCCCATGTACGCCATAGCACAGGGATGTTGGAAAATCGATGTCGACCTTCCAAATACCGCCCGGTATTACGGGTATAGCGTAAAGGGTCCTTCGAATCCCTCAGAAATATTTGATCCGTACACCGTGGTTGCAGATCCATACTCACCTGCGGTAGCGACGATCAATGAACACAGACACCGATCCAGGTCACTTCTCTATCCTCCGAACGATTTCGATTGGGAAGGTGATACATGGCTCACTATTCCTTACCATGAGTTGGTAATCTATGAAACTCATGTTCGCGATCTCACAGCCCATCCATCGTCAGGTGTGCCTGATTCAATTCGCGGAGCATACACCGGACTCTGTTCGCGGGAGTATGCGGGGGGTCTATCACACCTGCTGGATCTGGGAATCAATGCCGTGGAATTCCTTCCGGTACAGGACTTCGGAAACATGGAAATTCCATACCGGGATCCGGCAGCACCGATATTCAACACGTGGAATCCGTATGAAAGAAACCATTGGGGGTATATGACATCGTTCTTTTTCGCACCCGAATCGTACTACACGTCCCATGGTACCATGGCCCATGGCAGAGTATCGGGACACGACGGACGTCAGGTGATTGAGTTCAAAAAAATGGTGAAGACACTCCATAAACACGGGATTGCTGTTATTCTCGACGTGGTCTATAATCACGTTTCTCAATACGACTATAATCCGCTCAAGCTCATAGACAAACGGTACTATTTCAGACTCGATGAAGACGGTGAATTTCTATCGCTCAGCGGCTGTGGAAACGATGTAAAAACAGAGCGATCCATGGCCCGGAGATTGATCGTGGATAGCGTTTTACATTGGATGCGTGAATATCACATCGACGGTTTCAGATTTGACCTTGCTACTATGATAGACAGCGTAACATTACAAACCATTACTGACAAAGCCCGTGCTCTCAACCCGGATGTCTTGCTCATCGCGGAACCATGGGGTGGTGGTGAGTACGATCTGGCGAAATTTTCACGATTGGGATGGGCTGTCTGGAATGACCGGATTCGAAATGGACTCAAAGGCAGGAGTCCACTGGAAGAACCCGGTTTCGCTTTTGGATCATTCCTCCCGGGTGAATCGATGTCGGATATCGTAAATCATTTGATGGGTAGCGTTGAGAGTGGGGGTGGGCCGCTGCGCGATCCGTCCCATGCAGTGAACTATCTCGAAAGTCATGACGATCACACCCTGGGTGATTTCATTCGGCTCGGCCTGGGCATCTGTTCACCAGATGATACGGTAACCACCGATATCGATCATCACATCGTGTCGAAGCCGGAACTGGCGTATCATAAGCTTCTCGCTGTTTCGCTTTTCAGTTCACAAGGTATCGTCATGGTGAGCGAGGGTCAGGAGTTCGGTCGTTCGAAAGTCATCGCGGACACGTATGCACTCGATCCTCATATCGGTACCATTGATCACAACAGCTACGCCAAGGACAATGAGACCAATTGGCTCGACTATGGAAACCGCGACATGAATCGGAAGTTGGTGGAATTTTATAAAGGTCTTATAAAACTGCGCAAGGAATTCAGGGGATTAGGCGGCGCGCAACCTGAACATATCATGCACATTGAGACTGACGATAGCCTGTGTGCCATTCTTCGCATAGATACAAACGAACTTGGAGACGACGCTGATCTCCTGGTTATACTGAACGCATCCCAGCGAACAGTCGATAGTACGAATATACCGGGAAGATGGAGAGTACTGACGGACGGTGCCGACGTTTATGATCGCGCATCGGCTCCCGAATTCGATGCTACTGCGATACATCCGAGAACAGGTATGATTCTAATGGAATTGACGCATTGAAATATATCAAACTCTGCGATTTATGGTGGTATTCCGACTGGCGACTTTGTCCAACCCGCATTTCCCACCGGTTTTTGTCACCGAGACACAGGATTGTTTAAGCGTGCATGGAGTGACGTGATGCCCTGATAGCGCAGACGGTTCAGCGGTTACCGAATAAAGTCCGTCGTGCGAACTGCGGGTTTATGAGAGATGCGCACGAAGACGCTTCGAGCGTTTCGCATGGCGAAGCCTTTTAATCGCTTTCTCCTTTATCTGTCTGACCCGTTCCCGCGTCAGTCCGAGGTGCTGACCGATCTCCTCGAGTGTACATTGTCGATCCCGGTTGACCCCGAAATACAGCGTCGTCACTTCCTGCTCACGGGGAGTCAATGTTTCAAGCGCTTTGGCGATATCGGTACTCAGCGATTCGTCCATTATCCACTCATCGGGACTCGGCGCTAAATCATCCTCTAGAAAATCCAGCAGACGATTCCCGTCATCACCACGCACCGTTGCATCCAGGGAGAGGTGATGTCCAGATATACGGAGGGTTTCCCTGACCTCATCAACACTCATTGAGAGTTCATCGGCGATTTCCTGTGGAGTTGGTTCCCTGCCATATTCCTGACCGAGTTGATCGGATCGTTTACCAATTTTATGGAGTGCTCCCGCACGATTGAGCGGCAATCTGACTATTCTGCTGTGTTCCGCCAGCGCTTGAAGAATCGCCTGACGAATCCACCAGACAGCATAGGATATGAACTTGTATCCTTTTGTCTCATCAAATCGTATGGCGGCTTTGATGAGCCCCACATTGCCTTCATTGATTAGATCGGAGAGCGATAAACCCTGGTTTTTGTACTGCTTTGCCACGCTCACCACAAATCTCAGATTTGCTCGGGTCAACTGGTGAAGCGCTTCCTCATCGCCAAGCTTGATCCTTTTGGCAAGTTCCACCTCTTGTTCCTGAGTAAGCAGTGGTACGATGCTGATCTCCTTGAGATAGAGGTCAAGAGATCGATCTTCGGCATCGCGGTATGCGGATCGTTTCGCCAAAAGCTCCTCCTCTATACCTGAATGCTATTCATCGTCGGTCTTAATCGGTACGAATCGCGTTCCTCGCTGTCCTTTCACCAGAAGTACCACCGGCTTGCCGGAATCTTTCGCCTCTTCGATGAGATCATTGTAGTGAGAAACTCCTCGAATGTCTTCCCGGCCCACACGCAGAATAATCTCACCTCGAGTCAGACCTGCTTCCTGCGCCGGACTGTTATTTTCAATTCTCCAGATGACAACACCTTCATCTCCTTCAACCCCTGCTTGACGGGCTTCAGGTGAATCGATTTCAACGACATCGATCCCGAGCCATGAGTCAGGGGCAGTTTGAGACGTGAGTGATGTTATATCAGTGGGTCTTTCACCGAGTCTCACCTCGACCTTCTTGATCTTGCCACTCCGGTTTACCACCAGTTCCACTCTGGCACCAACGGACTTGTTTGCTACCTTGAATTGAAGATCTTCAGGTGCACGTACCTTTTCACCATCGATCTCAAGAACCACATCTCCCGCTTCTATACCGCTTTCTGCTGCGGGGCTTTCCTCGAACACATCATTGATCAGAACTCCTTCCACTCCTTCAAGTCCCAGCCCCTCCGCGATATCTTTGCTCAATACACCGATCTGGACGCCCAGCCAACCACGAACGACCTTACCATGTGCCTTCAATTGCGTAAAAATGTCGCGTGCAAGGTTTACGGGGATGGCAAAACCGATACCAACGTTTCCTCCGGTCGGAGAACTGATAGCCGAGTTAACACCCACAACTCTCCCGTAAATATCAACAAGAGGTCCACCTGAATTTCCGAAATTGATGGACGCGTCGGTTTGTATATAGTCTTGATATGCCGGACTCTGTTGTCCGAAACGGAGATTGTGTCGACCCAATGCAGATACCACACCAACGGTAACCGTACGGTCAAAACCAAGAGGATTACCCGCAGCCATTACCCAGTCACCTACCTTGAGTTCATCCGAATCACCAAGCTCAAGAACCGTCAACTCTTCCTCGGGGTCAATCTTGAGGAGTGCAAGGTCGGTCTCAGGATCCACACCGATGACTTCTGCCTTGTACTCTGTGTCATCGGACAATCGGACCATTATTTTGGCATCCGTGGATTGTACAACATGATTGTTCGTCATTATGTATCCGTCCGGATCTACTATGAATCCTGATCCAAGACTCCTCTGGGTCCGTTCCTCCGGGATGCCACGATATCTGAAGAACTCGCGAAAAAACTCCTCCATGGGTCCGTAAAATTCATTGTCACCAAGAGATTGCCGTACCGTTCGCTCACTACTCACATTCACAACGGCGGGTATTACCGATGCGGCGATACCAGACCAGGATGGAACAGATACCATCTGTGGGGAATCCTGTGTATCAGCCTCGATAGTTGGACTGAGATCCCTCCCGATTGAGATACCGAGACCGATGACGATTCCAGCAATAATAGATAGAGTAATACCCGTTGCTTTGACGACTGAATTCATAGATTATCTCCTCGTAAACCTGGCTGTATTGAGAATTTCGCGACACACCACCGCGGTGAGTTGCGTTTCACTTGTTCAAACCGCTACGGAATTAAGCCATGCGAACTCCTTCTTTGTCTGTTCGCGCCGTTCATATCGACTGTATTGTTGATTGTAGCTGGATAGAGGGAATGTATGCCGACCATGGGTCGCAATAGAAAATACACACCGTTGATAGCTTTGTTCCGTATTTGAAAAATGTCGTGAATAAACATTTCAGCTTATCTTTTTTTAAAAGAAAAGTCAAGCCTGGTATTGAAAAACCGCTGTACCCGCCCATCGGATGATTCATATGGTTTGAGGATCTGGATGCCATGATGTGGGGAGTTCATGCACGGCCATAACGAACCTCTCCGACAGGCAGGTACGCGGCTCAACTCACTGCCCGTAAATGAATAATTGTACAGTCATCACTCGTTTCCGCACTGAAAATTCCATCCTCTCATATACTATCGAATGAATACTCAATCCGCTTGTCTTCTGAGGAATGAAGGCACTTCATGGTCAACGCTCTGCTTCCTGCTGAATGACGGGACACTTCTCTCATACGAGCTGACATCAGCCGCAGGATCATTTGATTGTGACTCCGATGAAGTGATGCTCAAATCAAAATCATCGCCTCGACGATGACCGGGGAACATCGCCACTAATCGCTCTTCTTCTGCGGGAATATGCACATTTTCGGGAGAACCGAATCCGGTAGCGATGACGGTGACGCGTATGGTTCCATTCAGGGTCTTGTCTTTCCCGACTCCCATATACATATCCGCATCACCCCCTGCGGCCTCTTGTATGATACTGCAGCAGGTGTTCACTTCATGGAGTGTCAGCGTATCGTCGCCTTCCACATGAACGAGAACAGCTCGTGCTCCTTCAATAGATGTATCTTCGAGGAGATGACTGGAAATCGCCTGTTCCGCAGCCTGTTTCCCCCGGTCCTCACCACCAGCCTCACCGATCCCCATGAGGGCATCACCGCCGCGAGACATAACCGAACACACATCCCGAAAATCACGATTGATCATACCAACTTTACTAACGAGATCCACTATACCGCGTGTGGCGTTTAATAGAATCTTATCTGCTTCGAAAAACGCACGGTCAAGCGGAGTATCCTCGGGGACGACATTGAGCAATCGCTCATTCGGTATGGCGATGAGTGTATTCACATACTTCCGCAACTCGCTGATGCCCTGTTCGGAATTCCGCTTTCTGTTGGGACCTTCGAACAGGAACGGTTTGGTGACCACGGCAACCGTGAGAGCCCCGAGATCCCGTGCGTATCGTGCCACTACGGGAGCGGCACCTGTTCCCGTTCCGCCACCCATACCGGCGGCTACGAACACCATATCCGCGCCCTCCATTACGCTCCTTACTTCTTCTTCGCTTTCGTCAATCGAGTGTCGACCTACTTCAGGATCTCCTCCGGATCCTTCCCCCTTTGTAATCTCAGCTCCGATTTGAACCTTGAGAGGAGCAAGGGATTTATGAAGGTCCTGACAATCCGTATTAAGCACACAGAACTCGACTCCACCGAGATTTGCCGAAATCATCCGGTTCACGGCGTTCCCTCCGGCTCCCCCGATACCGATGACCTTGATTTTCGCCACGGGATTCGTGTTATCCTCGGGCAAAGGTAAAATTCGTACATCCATCACAGATCCTCCTCTTTCTTGGACTGATGGGTTTCGTGAACTCCCTGTTTACACAATGATCGTACAAACCATGTACGTGAAACATTTAGCCAAAATCCTTCCAGCGATTGCGAATCCACTTCCAGAGCCGACGTACATTCACGTTTCGATCGTTACTGTTCGTAACGCTTGCTGCCGCCCTGATAATGAGTCCCAGACCGGTTGCATGTTCGGGGGCGTGGATGATATCCGTATCTCCTCTGACATCCCGGACTTCTCCCCGTCGAACGCGAACTTTGAAATGACGACTCGCCAATTCGCAGATCTGCGTCATACGCGCAGTTCCGCCCGTCACTACTATGCCTCCGGCAAGTGGTTCGCGGAATCGCTTTATCTCAAGTGCCTTCGCCGCCACCTCAAGGATCTCCTCCATTCGGGCGCGAATCACATCATTAACGAGTGCGATGGGCACATCACTTGCGGTATCTCCTCCGATTTTATAGACCTGAATGGTCTCACCGTCATGACCGCCACTCAGACCATAAGTGAGTTTCAGTTGTTCTGCGACCCCGAGAGGAGCTCCGAGAACTTTCGCCAGATCCATGGTGACCGCCTCGCCACCCATGTTTATGGGAACCGTCGCCCTGAGCGAGCCTCTCTGGTAGATGGCGAGATCACTGGTGCCACCCCCCATATCAAGGACGGCGACTCCGAGAAGACGTTCATCACGATCAAGTACTGCCTCGGCGGAGGCGACCGGTTCCAGCACGAATTGGGAAATCTCGGCACCGGCAAGATGGACACATCGTTTGAGGTTATTCACTGCGGCAATTGATGCGGTTATGACTAACGCATGATAATCGAGTTTGATTCCCCACATTCCCATGGGATTTTCCGTGGATATACGTCCATCGATGAGGTATTGTTGCGGTTCAATATGGAGAGCTATCTCTTCCTCTGACAGACTGTTGCGTGCCCGTTCTTCGAGTTTCTCGATATCCGATGCAAGAATCTCTCGCCCCCGCTCACCGAATCCCTGTGAAATCCTGATCTCTTTACTTTCCACATCACGACCGGCGATTCCGACAATAACCGATTTAACCCTTATTTCACTCGTTCGCTCAGCTTCTTCGATACTTCGTCGAATCCGTTCAGATGCCTCATGAACATTGTTAATGGCTCCACTGCGAACGCCTCCCGACGGCACTACTCCCGTACCTAGTAATTCTATAGAACCCTCTTCATTGATACGCGCAACCAGGGTAGCGATTTTTGATGTTCCGATATCCACGGCGGAATACACGGGAAAGTCGGGTGTTGAAAACCTCATGACTGATGCTCGTCAGTTTGATCATCTGTCACGATAATCTGATTGCGCCACCGAAGATCAACTATACCCGGATGCTCTTCGCCCAAATGCGTATCAGCGATCACGTGACTGAAGTAATCTATTCTTGATTCCAGATGTTCATCGGCGGGACATGGGAGCCAGAGCGAAATTCCCGGCAAATGCGCGATTTCAACGACTACTGCAGATCTATCGGGATCAACTCGTATGAGTGATCGCTGAAGAAGCGCAGGATTACGCGTACATACGCGGTCAAAAAGGCTGATCGCCGACATCCAGAACGGGTCGTTATCCACCCAGTCGATGACTTCGGGCAGCGAGTCCGGAGTGGAGAGAACCGGATGAGATATCCCCTGTTCATCGATTCCCCTGAGTGAATCGACATGTACCACGGCAATGATTCTACGCTCTTTTATGTGCAACGTGATACTGCCATCCACCGAACGATCAGCAGTGGCTCGAAGCACAAGCGGGTGTTCTTCTACCGCATCCTCCAGCGATCGACATATGGAAAAACTGAGATCCTCGCCTATAAACTCATCGGCAATCACTGCGATGGAGTCGGGGGCTATATAGTGACATCCGTGTATTTCAATAGTATGTATTTGAAGTCCGAGAAGACCAGGATCGAACCACACGAATCCTCCGAAAGAGGCTAACGCGAGAACAGCTATCGTCCGTATCATGGTTTCGGTTCCACGATGACAAGCTCAGTTTCGAGAAGAATTCGGCGATTCTCGTATACTTTCCGCCGCGCCGTATCAATAAGTTCGACTACATCCCTGGCGGTGGCGGTTTCGTCGACGATTATCCAATTCGCATGTCGTTCACTTATTCGTGCACCCCCGATGCGGAACCCCTTGAGCCCCTCATCATCCAGTATACGTCCTGCCGATTCACCGGGGGGATTCTTGAAGATACTTCCTGCGGACCGTTCCCCGAGAGGTTGTTTCTTCAATCGATCATGTATGATTTCTCGCGCTACGCTCTGAATCTTCACGGGATCTCCGGGTTTGAGTACACACCGGATACCGGCTATGACGTGGTCAGAAGGAATGTTGCAGTAACGATAGTCAAATCCGCATTCAGATCCCTTTATCCATCGAGATCCACCGACACTGTCGCAGACATTGATTTCGTCCAAGACCGTTCCGATTGAACGTCCGTAGGCACCCGCATTCCCACGAACGGCACCACCCACGGAACCGGGAATCCCGGTCAGTTCCGCAAGCCCCGCTAATCCGATTCTGAGAGAGAGGGAAACGATTCTTGATAACGGAACGCCAGCCAGTGCCGTTACCACTTCTTCTTCTGCGGAAAAACGGATGAGGCCCAATGTGCTGAGTATTATCCCGCGATAGCCATCATCCGGGAAGAGGATATTTGTTCCGCCCCCGAGCAGGGTAATTGGAACGTTGTGCGCGCGGGCCTCTTTCAAGACAAGTGAAAGCATTTCAACGGATTCGGGTTCCACCCATAGATCGGCGGTTCCACCCAATCCGAAACTTGTGTGGGATGACAGTAGTTCATCTCTGCGAACAGTTACACCTAATCCGCGGAAATGCATGTACAGGTCGTCAAACCGCGGGTTCATTGATTACTCCGATGGATCGAATCAAGAATCCCCACAGAAAGCAGGTTGGTCATGGTCGATGCACCACCATACGATACGAATGGTAGCACCTGTCCGGTGGGAGGTAAAACCGCGGTGGCAACGCCCACATTGATGAGTCCGAAAACAGTAATGTTCAGGGTAAGACCACATGCCACAAGAAATGAGAAACTATCCATTGAGTTTCGCGCAATGGCGAATCCCCGGAAGAGGATAAGACAGAAGAACAAAATAACGATGGATGTGCCCGCAAAACCCATCTCTTCGCCGATAGCCGAAAGCGGATAATCACTGTGGATCTCTGGCAGGAAACCGTATGGCTGTCGTCCCTGGCCGAGACCGGCACCCCACATTCCTCCACACCCCAGTCCGATTATGCTCTGCCTGGGATGGTACGGAAGTTCGCGGGGATCAACGCTCAGGGAAAACGAATGTTCCCTGAGCCGGACATTTCGATACCCGCTCTGCCCGAATATGAATCCCCCGGCCAGTACGCACATGAAAACGATGAACGCAACGGGAAGACGTTTGACACCCGCGAGAAATAGAATACAGATGGCTACGATGCTTAATCCTATGCTGGTGCTGAACGATGGCTGAAGGAGTAACGCCGTCACCGCCGCACTGAGAACGATCAGCGGAGTGATGGTAGCCATATATCCTTCGCTCTTCAGACGTCCTGATGTAAGAAACCGTGCTATCCAGAGAATCAGGGGTAACTTGAAAAGCTCTCCCGGCATGAAGGAGAATGTTCCAATACAGAGCGAGCGATACGCGCCGTTCGTTTCATTGCAGACGAACGGGGGATGAATACCAAGCCGATTCAGACCGGGAAGAAAAAGAAGTGTTAAAGACACTATAAGCAGTGGTTTCGACCAGGTTGCCCACAATGACGGAGATATCCGAGTACCGGCATAAAAGGCTATACAACCTGCCACTACACGAACGAGATGATTACGAAAGATCATGGATGTGGGTATGCCGTCCAGAGAGACCTTTGCCGACGTTATGCTGGCAAGTTCCACGATTCCCATGGTGACCAATGCCCCCGCTGCAAGAATGAGAACGAAATCCGACCGTGGCGGTCTGCTCGGGGATATGCGTTTCCTTCGTACTCCGGCGGTCATGTTCTTATATATCCGTGACCGAGGATCCCGCAGCAGGTGCCTGTGACAACAATGATGCCAATTCGGGATACAGGCAGCCACCAGGCGCCGACAGAAGTGAATCCATGACCCTTCGAAAAGCCGGGGCGCAAATTTCGCCGCCGTATGTACCGTTTCGTGGCTCATCAACAATAACAAGTATGGCGACAACGGGATTATCCACCGGGAAGAAACCGGCGAACGTCGAGATGTATGCGCCGGGGCGGTATCCGGCACCACCCGGATCAGCTTTCTGAGCGGTCCCCGTTTTGCCTGCCACCGGAATCAGGGGGTGCGCGGCACGCTTTCCGGTTCCATGATCGACAACTCCGGTGAGAAGTCGGGACAGAATCCTCGCATTCCGCGGTGTAACGGATTGACGTATGCCGATGGATTCAAAATCATCTCCTCCCTCAACGGAGCGAACGAGACAAGGTTGGATAAGTCGACCGCTATTTCCGATACAGCAATAGGCATTGAGCAACTGGACCGGAGTAACCATCACTTCATGCCCCATGGACATAGCGGCGAGCGAGACTGATCGGCGTGGTTTACGAAGTGATCCGGAGACTTCCGCATGAAGATCCGTAGAGCTGATCTGTCCGAATCCCAACTTCCGCGCTGTTTCGAAAAAGAAATCTTTTCCGACACCTGAACCAAGTTTGACCGCGCCGATATTTGAGCTATGCGCGACTATTTCAGATAGCGGAACCACGCCCATTGGATGAGTGTCGTGCCATGTGCGCCCGAAGACATACCACTCGCCGTTTTCCGCGTCTATTTGAGAATCCTCGGTGAAGGAACCTGACTCGAGAGCCGCGGCGAACGTGACGATCTTAAATGACGAACCGGGCTCAAATGAATAGCTCCATAAATAGTGTGATGACGTCCCTCCGGAAGGTGGCGATTCCGGATTAAAATCCGGTGCTGTGGCCGCAGCGAGTATTTCTCCCGTATCAGGATCCATAATGAGAATACCCGCCCATTGCGCGGCAGACGATTCCCGGAGGTCATGTGCCTCTTTCTGTGCAAGTCCCTGGTAAACGGTATCAATCGTAAGTACGATACTTGAACCCGCCTGTGGTCTTTCCTCGATGACAGCGGGTTCATACGGCGAAATACTCCCGTTACCGACTACGGGGAAAACGGCACGACCATCGCGTCCCCGAAGAATCTCATCAAATCTGGCCTCTACACCTTCAGTTCCGATTCCGCGATAATCCACCAGACCGATGATCCGCCCGGTAAGTCCGTTCAATGGGAATTGTCTATTTCGCGATTCGGGAATCATACTCAGCTTCGGTTCGAACGAAGAAGATGATGAAACACTGAATGCCAATGGATATCCGTGTCGATCGTACACAGTACCACGTGGAGCTACGAGTGGTTGACGACGAGTTCCCTGGGATTCGGCGAACACCTCAAGTCGCTCACCCTCCAGTATCTGGATCTGATAGAGACGAATCAGGAGCGCCGCCCAGGAGAGCAACAGACATGCCCCTACCATGTAGAGCCGGAATTTTGGAATGCGATTACGACGCATCTCCGGCCTCTTTAGTATGTCTCGAATGAACAGGAAATCCCGGAGATGCGGGTGCTCCCCCCAATGTTCCGGAATGTATCGTTACAAGCTTTTGACGGATATGTGCCGGAACGGATCCCCCTGTCTGTGGAATACGCTCATCGTAGAGAACAAAACGGATATCGTCACTGGAGCTGATATCAAATCCGGATTCTTTCAGTCTATTCATGACCTCCAGCGGATTGCATAGTTCGGCGAGCCGTAGCTTCAATCCGACATGAGCCATGGCGAGACTATCTCGTTGAGCGCTCAGGCGTTCCAGTTCCACGGCGGATTCGCGCATACGATTTGCCCTGATTACTATTGTTACGCCAAAGATCACACAGATAGTGCCAATAAGAAGAGCCGGTGCTGTTCCGGAAGGAATCCGGTTATTCAACATAAGAAAACGCTTCCCCTCTCCCGTGAACATTTTCCCCGAACGATGATGACACAGATGGCGATATTCGTAAAACCGATATGCCCCGCAGTATATGCTGGACATTCGCTCAGGAATCCCACCGAGTGAAGTAGCGAGATACGTCGGAGGTCCTTGTGTACGCAAATACGGTGACTCACGATGTTCATTCCATTCGCATGATAGCGATCAGCCATGAACCTTCTCTCCCACCCATAGTCGTGCGCTCCGGGAACGAATATTCCGTGAAACTTCCTCGGTAGAGGGACGTAATCCCATAGCTATGGGAATCATGCTCTTTTGAGCGCCGCATCCGCAGACGGGGAGACCGGGCGGACAGATACATCTGCCGCTCTCACGTCTGATCCAGGAACGCACGTAGCGTTCTTCTCCTGAATGATAGGTCAATATGGCTATCCGCCCTTCCACGCGGAGCATTTCCAGACCGGTCTTAAGGCCAAGCTCAAGCTCCTGCAACTCGTTGTTAACCATGATTCTGATGGCCTGAAACACAGTGGAAAGACCTTTCAATCTTTTTCTGGGATGAAAACAACTCTCCACGGCCTGGACGAGTTCACCTGTCGTTTCGGGAGGTCCAGCCCGAAGTATTGCCCGCGCAACTCGGTTCGGTTGCTGAACATCACCGAAATCGGCAAGAGCCTGCGCGAGTGCCGGTTGGTTCATCTCCCGAAGAAGGAGGCATGCAGGCTTTCCATGCATTTGATCCATGCGCATATCGAGCGGACCGTCGCCGAGATAGGAAAAACCGCGATCACCATCTTCCAGTTGTAGACAGCTTGTTCCGAGATCGAAGAGAATCGCATGACAGGGAGATGTGGTACATTCAGAGAGACGCGAAAATGGCAGGTGGTAAAAATCGATCTTGTCACTCCATGATGACAGTCGTCGCCTCGCCCGGGAAATAGCTTCCGCATCCCTATCGACCCCGATAACACGCCCACCGGCACGAAGCCACGCTTCGGCATGCCCCCCGTCTCCCAGCGTGGCGTCAATGATAACCGCCCCGGGGTCAGGTTGTAATGAGGCTACTGTTTCCGTAAGCATAACGGGTTCGTGGAAATCCACGACACCGTTCGCCGAAGAAGAAGTATTCAGGCGCGAGCGTTCAGAGCTTCCATCGGAGTAGCGTAGAGTTTCAGCATGCCGTCTCTGTCCCTCTTCTGCAGTATACTCCGAATTGAAGGTCGCGCTCCCGCCAACCGTAGCTCCGATCCGTAGGCTTGAGTCCATTTCGCTCTCCTTAAGAGCGGTGAAACAGCCTTCGGGGAGAGCTTCCTGAGCGGACTCATGTCCAAAAGAATCACTGGAGATGCGTCATATACCCTCTCCACAATTGCTTTGTCTATCTCGAGATACGCCGTGATATCCAATACCCGGTTCACTCGGATAACGTGATCCGCTACATTCATCAATCGTCTCCCGATCCACTCGCCGATTCCATCTCCCCATTCAGAATCAGTGTGGATAAGTCGAGAAACAAGGTGTCTTCTGTTAATTCATGTGTTTGTTCATATTCACTGCGGCGTTCCTGAGACCAGATCTCGACATGATCCAGGTTGCCAAGAAGCAGAACCTTACCGTCGAGTCCCGCAATCTGGCGGATATCGGGTTTCAGCGAAAGCCTTCCATTCTGATCAACGGATGTCATGGATGTATGCTCAAGAATGCGACGGTGGCGTTCCCGTAATGCGGGTGTATCGCTGATTTCTCTCTCGTCTCTCATTCGTTTACGGATACGTTCCCACTCACCGGACGGATATATCCCAACGCAACGCTCTGGCCAGAGCACTGTAATCAGATAGTTCTCCTGCTGACCCGGAACTATCTTACGCCATTCCGAAGGGAAACTGATCCGTCCCTTGCTATCTATGAGATGTTGATAGTTTCCCGTGTAAAACGCAGGCATATGTCCATCTGCACCTGTCACAACCAACCCCTCTTATGGGATATTATGGGTTTTCAAACCACTTAACGCGATAAATATCGATTTAAATATATTAATGTCAAGTATATATGGGAATAAATGACACTAATATACCACTTCATCTATAACGCATCCAATATCCGTGATTGCATTATAACCTGGCGGATTTGATCTGCTCTGTTGATCAGTACCATGAAATTCTGTTACTTCTATGTATTGATTTGAATGGAGGGTCGTTGTATGGACAGGGAAATCCATCTGGAAAATGACATTATTCGGGATCCGTGTACTACACGGGATGAACTATTGACCGTCATGACCCGGCTGCTGAGAAACAGAATCGAGCATCTTCCGCCGGGCAGGCTTTATCAGGCGATTCTGCAACGTGAAAAACAATGTCCTACAGTGGTTAATCCTACCCTGGCCATTCCTCACGCCAAGCTTGGAGATATTCGGGATTTTAACCTTGCCCTGGCTATATGCAGGGACGGCGTGGAGTTCGCGCCGGGTCAACGTATTAATCTGGTATGTATGATAGTCGGCCCGGCTGACTGTCAAAAGCAGTACCTCGATGTTCTCGCCCTGTTGTTGAGGTTCTTCCAGGAAAAAGGATCCAAAATACTAAAATCAAAGGATAGTGATATTCTGAAGATGATGAACATCGCCATCAGGTCCTTGAAATGAAATCTCGTACATTCCTCCTGTTCTTCAACTTCTTACTTTCATTACTCATATTCGGGCACGCGTCGGGTATGGAAATGACCGTATATCGTGCAAACGGTGATCTGGCTCAGGAGTTCGATATCATCGGTGGTCTATGCCTGGTTCAAATGGAGTCTGCACGTAATGAAACCGTCACTGATCTTCATATCCGGGCAAATGACACCGAGTTGAAACAACTAAACGAAGTAGACGGGCATTTTTTCTGGCTCCCGTGCCAGGCGTTTCAAGAGAACGTATTGATTCGGGCGGAATGGCGGGATAGAGCCGGGAGAAGACAGGAATCGCGAAAACGGATGCGTATTGATACTATTCTTTTGAAAATCCGCCTTGAGGTCCCAGAGTCAACACCGGAAACCCGAACCATTTATGCAACGGGCAACCTGTTTGGACTTGGCATGAAACCCGAAGGTGAATGGGATCCGCGATTCTTTGCTCTTCGTCATATCGGCCGCGGGCACTGGTTCGGATCACTACCGGTGGGATCAGGGGAATCTGTTGAACTCGAATTCACCATGGGAGGATGGGGTACGAAAGGGCGTGATAAGATCAATCGTGTGGTTCATGTGTCACAAACCATGCCATGTGCACTGGAAATCGCCACTCGAATTCACTCCTGGGGCCAGCGTATAGGACAACCGGATCCGCGAGCTCCCTATCTTTCCGTAGGAGATCCACTTGGGAAAGACGTCATCATTTCATTCAGGCCTGATCGGGAACTCACATCCATCAGGTTCGGTGAAACGGAAGACGATTTATCCACGAAGCGAGTGTCATTCGATCGGGGGGGCGCGTTCGTCCGCATGAAGAATCTGAAACCCGGTACACGATATTTCTATCAAATACAGCGCGATGATCCGATCATGACATTTCAGATGCCTCGAACGTCTGAGCTTACATTCCACGTCATCGGCGATTCGAAAGGGACTCCCGACGTTCTCAACACGATGTATCAACATGGTGTTTCCCACCTCGTCATTGATACAGGTGATCTCGTGTATTCAGGATGGGACGAGGACAACTGGGATAAGAGCCTGAATGCCATCTCTGTTCTCGCCGCACGATCAGCGTATATGGTGGTCCCCGGGAATCATGAAGAGGAATCTCCGATTTTCAAAGAGGTATTTCACTTCCCTCACGAAGAGTTCTACTATGCTTTTCACTATGGTCCTGCACGATTCCTGATGCTTGATAGCGAACGTCCGTACGAAACCGGCTCCCCCCAACGAGAGTTCGCTGATTCCGTTCTCTCCTCCTGGAGGATTCAACCTGACGTCCCCAGTTTCGTGGCACTCCATGCTCCACCCTATTCCAGCGGAAAACACGGCAGCGATGTACATATCCGTGCTGAGTTATGTCCGCTGTTTGAACAAGCAGGCGTTGATATAGTGTTCTCCGGACACGATCACGGGTACGAGGCAACGTGGCCCCTTGCAGGTAGTGTCAGGAATGACGGGGGTACGGTATATGTGGTTTGTGCCGGTGGGGGAGCTGCGCTCTATGATACGCGTGAACCGCGACAACCATGGAGCAGGATACGAGAGAAAACGCATCACTGGA
>Ga0180434_10004414_pt1 | contig 17141 bp, 14 predicted proteins | sample SS_ome_7_FD_132453 | JGI IMG/M metagenome (GOLD analysis project Ga0180434, IMG submission 132453) | Hypersaline lake sediment archaeal communities from the Salton Sea, California, USA - SS_1_D_2 metaG | ecosystem: Environmental > Aquatic > Non-marine Saline and Alkaline > Hypersaline >...
CGAGGCTCTGATCCTGGTTTGGATGGACAGGCGGCGATGACGACGGGGGTCAGGTGAGCAAGGTTTGGCGCTGCTGATCGTTTGATGCGGGTAGGCCAGGTAGTGGGTGGGAACACGGGGATCTCGCGATCCCCTCTGAGCCTTTTCTGCCTCTGCGAGCTTCTTGTCGTCCCTGCAAGCTCCGTTCACTTGCGCGAGCCAGTTCATGGCTCCGTATCCTAGGTTCCGAGCGTTGACACGTCCTTCGTTTCATTGTATACTGCTGACTGTGCCGTGTCGGTCCTCCGCAGTTCGGTGAGGTCGCCTGTCCCGGACCGACGGGAAATCCGGCCGTGGTCGATGCGTGGAGCAATTCTCGCGAGGGTGAAGGTGAACCAGTCCTCCAGACCGTGAGGGCTGGTTTTTGTGTAGGGGCAGTGCGTCGGAAACCGTGGTGGATCGATGTCAAAGACGATTGATGAGTTGACGGACGAGATGAACCGCTTCGTGGACGCGATGGGCTGGTACCGCGAGACCTCGCCCTCGCCGCAAACCCCTCGGAACATCGCCATCTCCCTGGCCCTGGAGGCTTCGGAGGTGCTGGAGCATTACCAGTGGGCCGAGGATGCCGATCGTTCGTCACTGGCCGCCGAGCTCGCGGATGTGGCGCTCTACCTCCTCCAGCTCGCCTATCTGGAGGAGATCGACCTGGAGCAGGCGATCCTCGACAAGCTGCGGCTCAACTACCAGCGCGACTGGTCGAAGGAGTAGGCGGGTGAAAATCCTGGCCGTTAGTGACCAGGTGGTGCACGCCGTCTACAGCGGCCAGATCGCCGAGCGGTTCGGGGACGTCGACATGGCGATCTCCTGCGGGGATCTACCCTATTCCTATCTGGAGTACATTGTGACGATGCTGGGGGTGCCATGCCTCTACGTGCATGGAAACCACGACCATCCTGAGTACCTCTCCAGCGGCAGGGTCTTGACCAGACCCGGGGGCTGGATCGACCTCGATGGGTGCTCTTGCGAGCAGAACGGCGTCTTGCTGGCTGGATTGGAGGGCTCGATTCGCTACAAGCCGGAGGCGGCCTATCAGTACACGGAGCGCCAGATGGCGTGGAAGGCCTGGTCGTTGATCCCCGCCTTGCTGCTGAATCGTATCACTCACGGCCGGTATCTGGATATTCTGGTCACCCATTCACCGCCGCAGGGGATACACGACGGCGACGACCTGGCTCATCGAGGGTTCGAAACCTTTCTCGGCTTCATGGACGCCTTCAAGCCGCGCTACCTGCTCCACGGGCACAAGCACGTCTACGGCACGGAGCGGACCCGCTCGACGTATGCCGAGACGGAGGTGGTCAACGTCTATCCCTATCGGGTGATTGCCTGCTGATCTGGTCAGGGGCACGCCGGGATTCTTTGGTAGAGAGAAGCATAGCCCTGAAGGACGTCAAAGGAGAAGACGATGGCCGATAGAATCACGCCCCGCAGCGAGGATTACTCCCGCTGGTATACGGACGTTATCCAGAAGACAGATCTGGCGGACTACGCGCCTGTCAAGGGCTGCATGGTCATCAAGCCCTACGGATTCACCCTCTGGGAGGCCATCAAGGGCGGGCTGGACCGGCGCTTCAAGGAAACGGGCCACGTCAATGCGTACTTCCCGTTGCTCATCCCGCTGAGCTTCATCCAGAAGGAGAGCGAGCACGTGGCCGGCTTCTCGCCGGAGTTGGCCGTGGTCACCCACGGTGGAGGGAGCGAGCTGGAGGATCCGCTGGTGGTACGCCCCACGTCGGAGACGATCATCGGGCATATGTACGCCAAGTGGATCCAGTCCTATCGGGATCTTCCGGTCCTCATCAACCAGTGGGCCAACGTGGTCCGGTGGGAGATGCGGACACGGCCTTTTCTGCGCACCACGGAGTTCCTCTGGCAGGAGGGGCACACGGCCCACGCGACGAGGGAGGAAGCGGAGGAGGAGACGCTCCGTATGCTCGACGTCTACGTGGACTTCGCCCAGCGCGACGCTGCTATACCGGTCATTGCAGGGAGGAAGAGCGAGAGCGACAAGTTCGCCGGGGCGGTCAACAGCTACACGATCGAGGCCATGATGGGCGACCAGAAAGCGCTGCAGGCCGGGACGAGCCATTTCCTGGGGCAGAACTTCGCCAGAGCCTTCGACATCCAGTACCTGGACGAGAAGAACGAGCTGCAACACGTCTGGACCACCAGCTGGGGCGTCAGCACGCGGATGGTGGGGGCCGTGGTGATGGTGCACGGCGATGATCAGGGCCTGATCTTGCCTCCCCGGTTGGCGCCGCATCAGGTGGTGATCGTCCCGATCTGGAAGGACGAGGACCAGCGCGGACTGGTGATGGACGCTCTTAGCCAGGTGAAGGGCCTCATTGGCCAGGGGGTGCGCATTCACGTCGACGACCGCGAGGCGTACTCCCCGGGCTGGAAGTTCAACGAGTGGGAGATGCGCGGCGTGCCGCTGCGTATTGAGATCGGGCCTCGGGACGTGGAGCAGGACCAGGTTATGTTGGTGCGGCGGGACTTGTCGGGACGGGACCGGAAGACGGCAACGCCGATTGGAGGGGGGCTTCGGGATGCTGTGCCCGATACATTGGCAGAGATCCAGTCCAACCTCTATCGCCGGGCGCTTTCCTTCCGCGAGGCCCATACGGCTCGCCCTAAAAGGTATGATGGGTTCTGCGAGGCCGTGGCGGAGGGTTTTGTGGATGCCTGGTGGTGCGGCGATGCGGCATGCGAGGCGCAGATCAAGGAGGATACGAAGGCGACGTTGCGCTGCATCCCCCTTGAACAACCCCCTGGAACGGGGACGTGCATCCGCTGCGGCCGAGAGGCCGAGGAGCGCGCTGTGTTTGCCAGAGCGTATTAAGTGAGGCCAGGAGAGACATTGATGATTCAACGGACTCGCCGACCGACGAATTCGTACTACGTAGCCGGGTTCGCGATGTTGCTCGGCGTCGCCCTGCTGACAGCCTGTGGGGTCCGCGTCTCGCCGGAGCCCACTGCGATGCCAGAGCTGCCGACCCCGACGATGCTTCCTTCGCCGACGCCTGTGCCGACGAGCACGCCCACGCCGACACCGGTACCGCCCAAGGAGCTGACGATCTGCCAGGCGCAGGAGCCGAATACGCTCTTCATCTACGGTGGGCCGTCGCGCGCTGCAAGGAACGTTCTGGACGCCGTCTACGACGGCCCGGTCGACGTGCGAAACTACGCCTTCGAGCCGGTAATCCTGGAGCGCATGCCCAGCCTGGAGGGCGGTGACGCGGCGCTGCGGACGGTCACGGCGGTCGAGGGCGATACAGTGGTTGACGTCCACGGGGGGGTCGTCGATCTGGCTCCCGATGTATCCGTTAGGAACGCGGACGGCGTGGAGGTCGTCTTCGGTGCGTCGCCGGTCACTATGACGGCGATGGTGGTTACTTACACCCTCCGGCCCGAGGTCACGTGGGCCGATGGAGAACCCCTCACCGCCGACGACTCACGATTCTCGTTCGAGCTGGCCGGGCAGCTAGACGACCCCGCGCTCCAGCGCCGCCTTGAGCGCACGGTGGACTACGAGGTGGTCGATGCCCATACCGTGGTCTGGACAGGGGTGCCGGGTCACGTGGATACGTACTACCCACTCAACTTCTATCATCCCCTTCCCGAACACGTCCTGGGCTCCACCGATATTGAGCGGTTGCTGGAGATGGACGTCGCCCAGCACCGGCCGCTGGGCTGGGGGCCCTTTGTGGTCGAGTCGTGGACGGAAGGGGAGCGGATCAGCCTGGTGCGTAATTCCCACTACTTCCGCGCGGCCGAGGGGCTGCCCCACCTGGACCGGGTGATCTACCGATTCATCTCGGACCCGGAGGAGGCCGTGGAGGAGTTGATGGCCGGGCGGTGTGACGTGCTGGGCGAGGATCTGATGGAACTGGGTGGGGCACCTATCCTGGCAGAGGTGGCAGACGAAGAGGGCGTCCAGTTGGTCTCCGGGACCAGCAGTGAGTGGGAGCACCTGGATTTCGGGATCCAGCCGCCCGCCTGGTCGTCGTGGGTATCCTTGTTTGGTGAACGACGGACCCGGCAAGCCGTCGCCCGGTGCGTCGATCGTGAGCGGGTGGCCGCGGAGGCCTTTCCGCTGCGGGAAGCGTCAGTGGCCGAAAGCTACGTCCCGGCCAGTCACCCTCTCTTTGCGGGGAATGATCTCCATCGGTGGCCGTACGATCCGACGGCGGGCCGGGCAGTGTTGGAGGAGATCGGATGGGCCGATACGGACGGGGATGGTTTCCTCGAGGCCCGGGACGTGAGTGGGTTGACGCAGGGTACCGTCTTCTCCGTCACCCTCCTGACCACGGAGGGGGATCCGGCCCGGCAGCGGGCGGCCGAGGTCCTGAGGGCTAACCTATCCGACTGTGGGGTAGGGTTGAGCATCGAGTATCTGAGGCCCGACGTCTTCTACGCCGACGGCCCCGATGGCCCGGTGTTCGGGCGTCAATTCGCTCTGGCCATGTTCTCCTGGCTGAACGGCCTGGGCGCCCCGTGCGAGCTCTATCTGTCGGACCAGATTCCGCGGGAAGAGAACTGGTGGGCCACCTCCAACAACCCGGGTTACGCCAGTGAGGTCTACGACGAGGCCTGTCATGCAGCTCTGGAGGCGCCCTATGGAACGGAGGCTCACCGCTCGGCTCACGTTCAGGCCCAGGCGATTTTCTCGAGGGATCTTCCGGTGCTGCCGCTCTACTTCGTTCCCAGGAGCGTCGGGGTCCGCCGGGGGGTTACGGGTCTGGTTATCGATCCCAGCCAGCAGACGCCTTTCTGGAGCATCGAGTCTGTCGATCTGGAGCGTTAGCTGGTGGAGGGCAGTGGGGACGTGCATTTGACAGGCAGGGTGGTGAAAAGTGGGGTGGCGGACGGGCAAGCCCTGGTCTCGGCAGAGCCTATCAGCTTCTTCGGTGGGATTGATCCCGACACGGGCGTGGTGGTGGATCAGGGACACCCCCTGGAGGGAATGAACGTCGCGGGGCGCGTGCTCGTCTTCCCCACAGGAAAGGGGAGCACCGTCGGCTCCTACACCCTCTATCGGCTGGCGCGAAATGGTCTGGCGCCGGCGGCCATCGTCAATCGAGAGGCCGATCCCGTCGTAGCGGTGGGGGCTGTCATAGCGAACGTGCCGATGGTGGATCAGGTTGACACGGAGCGGATCCGCACCGGGGATTGGGTGAGGATCGACGATGGGGAGGTCTTGATCCGGCGCTAGCTAGCTCCGGACCACGGGGAGGGCGAGGGTTGGAAGCCGCATACCAGAATACGCGAAAAGCCCTCACGGATGCGAGGGCTTTGTCGTGCTGAGAAGCGAAGGCGGAAGGGGAGGGATTCGAACCCTCGGTGGCCAATAATGACCACAGCGGTTTTCGAGACCGCCCCGTTCGTCCACTCCGGCACCCTTCCGAGCTGACTTGTATTATAGCATAGACCCGGCGGCGCGCAATGGTCTCCAGCGTGCTACCGCCGGCAAGGGGTGTCGTGTCGTAGACGGCGACGTCCGCGGTCCTCATTCCTGATTTCGGGCCGGATGGGGGGATCCGGCGGGCCTGATGGGTGCGGCATGTCCCCGGTTTGACATATCTCAGATCCATAGTAGAATCAGAAAGTACGAGTGAGACGTTGGAGGATATGGGAGATATGGGCACTGTGATGATCAACACCCAAGGGGCACGGCTCCGCGAGAGCGGCGGAGTCCGGTTGCCTGGGTCGCAGTGCGCCTGTGTCTGAATGACTTAACGTAAGTCTTGAGAAGGCCGTGGGCGATTGCGATGCGCTCACGGCCTTTTTTCTTGTCACTCGTTGACCTCTCCCGATAAGGCCGTGGGTTTCCACGGTCTTTTTTGTGTTTGTGCCGGACAGAGGCTAGGAATGAGGGAGAAGGATGAGGAGGTGGCGTGTGTATCACAATCATGACGTAGCACTGGATGTCACCAGCGTGAGCAAGATGTTTGACAAGCGTGAGGGCGTGCGCTGGCCCTGGAGGCGGGGCGGTGACGGGAAGGCCCGGGTCAGGGCGGTGCAGGACGTGAGCCTGCAGGTCCGCCGCGGCGAGGTGTTCGGCATCCTGGGACCCAACGGATCGGGCAAGTCCACACTCGTGCGCTGCATCTCGACGCTCCTGATGCCCGATGAGGGAAGCATCCGCGTCTTCGGTCTGGATGTGGGCGCCGACGAGATGGCTGTGAAGCGGCTCATCAACCGGGTTTCGGTGGAGGCGTCCTTCTTCAAGAAGCTTACACCCATGGAGAACCTGCTCTACGGAGCAAGGCTGTACGGTGTGCGAGCGCCCGAGGCGCGCCGGAGGGCCGTAGCGATTCTGGATAGGCTGGGGCTGAAGAGGGAGGCCATTTACCGTCCGATGGAGGAGATGAGCCGCGGGATGCAGCAGAAGGTGGCGGCAGCGCGGGCGTTCCTAACGCAGCCGATCTTGCTGCTGCTGGACGAGCCCACCACGGGGCTGGATCCACGGTCGAAGCGGGAGGTGCAGGCGTTCTTGAAGGATCTGCGGGACAGACACGACGCGACGATCTTGCTGACGACGCACGATATGCAGGAGGCGGAGGCGCTATGCGACCGCATCGCGATACTCGACGATGGGAGGATCGTGGCGCTGGATACGCCGGCGGGTTTGAAGTCGCGGGTGGAGCGGTCGAACGGGGGCGAGCCGACGCTGGAGGATGTCTTCCTGGGCCTGACCGGGAAGCGGTTGGTGGAGGATGGGGAAGACTCTAAGGGCTTGTAAGGCGGCCTGAATGAAGCACGCCTCTGTGCGGGCCCGCTGTGTGCGGCGGCTTGAGGTTCTGACGGAAACCAGTAGGGTCGAGATGGGGCGTTTGGTAGACCCTCGGGTCTGTGAGGTAGCCTGCGTGACGGACGTGTCTGTGCTGGCACGCCATGTGCTGCGGCCTGGGGTTCTGACGAAAACCCTTAAGGTCGAGAGTAGGGTGTTTGGTGAGGGAGGTCGGTATGATGGCGCAACTGGTTCACGAGATTCGCGCTTCCTATGCGTTTGTGGAGCGCAACTTCAATCTGACGAAACGATACTGGGGATGGGAGATTGTCTGGCTGATCTACTCAATCGCCAACGCGCTCTCGATCACCTTTATCGGGGCCGGGACGGAGGAGGTCACGGGCCAGCGGATCGATGCTGCGCACCTGATCCTCTATCTGCTGGTCGGTACCCTGGTCTGGCACTACCTGTCCGTCGTCTTCGATCAGGTCAGTGAGCTAATCGCCTGGGAGCGCTGGGAGGGCACCATCGAGTACACCTTTATGGCCCCCGTCAGCCGCTTGACGCACATGGTTGGCCAGACGCTCTTCTCACTCGTCTACGGGCTCTTCCATACCGCGGTGATCCTCAGCGTGGTGGCGCTTTTCTTTCGACTCGATCTGAGCGGGGCGAACTTGCTCGGCGGCGTGATGGTACTCCTGTCCGGCAGCCTCTCATTCATCGGGCTGGGGATGGTGGCGTCGGTGCTACCGCTCCTTTTTCCGGAGCGGGGTGCGCAGATGACGCACGTCATTCAGGCCGGGTTACTCCTGATCTCGGGAGTCTATTTCCCGGTCTCGGTGTTGCCAAGGTGGATGCAGCCCCTGACGAGGCTTTCCCCCGCCACCTACGTGCTCGAGGGGATGAGGGCGGCCCTTCTGGACGGGGCTTCGACGGCCGGCCTCTTCGTCTACGTCGGCCGGCTGCTGGCCATCGGCGTGGCCGCGATCCCCGCCGGGCTATTCATTTTCCGCCGCGCCGAGCTATACGCAAAGCGGACTGGCAAGCTGAAGCGGAGCGGGTAGCGTCGGGGCCTAGGCGGAGGCCTTGACTTGCAGAGAGATGGAAGGTCTGCGAAAATACGCGGGTGGCCCGGGGTAGCTGCGGAATGCAGCGTAGGCGGTGAGGGGCAGATGAGAGAGAGGGCCGCGTGTTGAACCGTTCGCCGGGACGACCACGGCATCGGTCCTCGCCTATAGGACCCTGGATGGTTGCCCACGTGGCACGGGGGGATGCGAATATGACGCGAGATAGATCTGCGAGGGAACAAGCGATGCTGACGTTGATTATCGACGCGGACGATACATTGTGGGAGAACAACATCTACTATGAGGCCTGTGTGGCCGAGTACGCGAAGGTACTGGGCGATGAAGGCTACGATCCCGAGGAAGCCGAGGAGATGATGGAGGTCGTCGAGAAGGATCGCATCCCGGAGGTCGGCTATGCCCCCGAGGAGTTTGCGCGCAGCCTGGTCATCTCCTACGAACGGCTCTGCGAGCGTGACGAAAGACCGGTTCGGGATGAGGTCGTGGAGGCAATCTGGGCCATCGGGAGAAAGGTGATGGACTACCCGATGGTTCTCCTCGACGGCGTGGAGGCCTCCCTGGAGGCGCTCCAGGAACGGTACCGTCTCATTCTCCTTACGAAGGGAGACGATCGGGTCCAACGGGAGAAGCTGGCCCGCTCCGGCCTGGAGCGGTATTTCGAAGGGGTTCACGTGGTGTGGGAAAAGGATGCGGAGGTCTTTCGCTGTCTGGTCGCCGAATACGATTTGCATCCCGAGCGCACCTGGATGGTCGGCAACAGCCCCCGCTCCGACGTCAACCCGGCGGTGGAGGCCGGCATCGGCGGGGTGTATGTGCCGCACCCGAACACCTGGCAGCTGGAGATCGAAGGCCTGGTTCCCTCCGAGCGCGTGACGGTGGTGGAGCGATTCGCGGACCTCCTGCAGCTCGCTGCCGGGTGGGAAGATGGCCGGGCGGCGGCGGCGACGTGATCCATCGATTTGCCCCGGGTTTGTACGAGAGGGTACGAACCCTCTTCCGTCCGCTTCTCTTCCATCTGGCCAGCGCAGCTGTCCTTGACGGGATCTGCCCGGGTCGAGTCTTCGTGGACGACCCGGAGCGCCCGAAAGCTGCGTTCATGGTCTCGCCTGAGGGCTGCTACCTGGTCGGCGATCCGTGGATCGCTTGGTTCAACAGAGCCTTCAACCAGGCGCTCGGCACCGGGGAGCTGTTTGACGGAGACGTCCGCGTGCTTTTTCTCGTGGTCAACCAAAGGGCTGGCGAAACCAGTTGACGGCGCTTATCGCTCCGAGACACTTCCAGGCGGTCGAGCGGTATCACTTCGTCTGTCGATCAGTCCAGCACGACTGGCGGGTTGCACTGCCGGAGGATTGCGGAGTAAGCCCTATCGATCGGGCGCTGCTTGAGGATCAGGGCGAGGCGTTGCCCGACCACATGGTAGGCTGGATGAAGGGGAACTGGGGATCAGCGGAGGCCTTCCTCGGGAATGGATTCGGTACGGTAACGGCGTGCGGCGAGGACATCGTCTCGTGGTCCCTGGCCGATTGCGCCAGCGGAGGGGCCTGCGAGATCGGCATTCGGACCGTGCCCAACTACCGGCGGAGGGGCCTCGCAGCTGCGACGGCGGCGGCCAACGTGGAGCTGGCTCTGTCGATGGGCTTCGATGTCGTGGGATGGCACTGTCCTCAGGAGAACGTGGGCTCGATCCGCACGGCCGAGAAGGTGGGATTCGAGCTGGAGCGGGCATACGAGGGCTACTACGCCAGAATGGACTGAGCGTTGAGAGGCTCGCGCCCGGTTCTGCAAATCTATAGAGCGACTACAGAAGAGAGGAGATCCGACGACCCATGGACCAGACGCCAATTCGTGCGATTTTGTTTGACTATGGAGGTGTGTTGGTGCGCACCGTCGATCCGCGCCCGAGGCGGCAGCTTGAGGGCCGCTTCAACCTGGAACCGGGGCAGGTCTACGACCTCATCTTCGGCAGTCCCTTGTGGGATGACGTCCAGCGCGGCAGAATCGACAGCGAAGCCTTTTGGCGCGACGTAGGGCAGCGGCTCGGCCTGAACGACGAGGAGTTGACAGCGTTCCGACGGGATTTCTGGGGTGGGGACAAGTTGGACGAGGAGCTCGTGGATACGGTACGCGAGCTGGGGGAGCTTGGACACCAGACCGCCGTCTTGAGCAATGCACCCTCGAGCCTGGCGGGATATCTCAAGGAGCTGGGCATCGTAGAGGCCTTCGACAGCGTGATCATCTCCGCTGACGAGGGCGTCACCAAGCCGGCGCCTGAGATCTTCACGCGGGCACTGGACCGTCTTGGTGTGGCTCCGTCCGAGGCTGTCTTCATCGACGATACACCGGTCAACGTGGAGGCGGCCCGACGGCTGGGTCTGCACGCCACCCGCTTCCGCGGACTGCCGCCCCTGCGCCACTGGCTGCGGGATTTGGGGATTGCCTTGTCGGAACCGGAACGGGAGCCGGTGCCGGACGTCAAGGCAGTGATTTTCGATTGGGGCGGAGTGATGGAGGAGCTGCCCAACGAGGCGGACGTCGCCGCATGGGAGCGCCGGCTGGCAACCGCTTCGGGCGCGCTTCCGGAGATACTATGGGGTGAGACGTGGCAGCGGCTCGCCGTGGGGGCCATCAGCGACGAGGACTACGTGCGCCACGTCACCGATCAGCTGGGCTTGCCGGATTCTGAAGCGGCGCTGGACTTCCTGCAGGCGTTCTACACCAGCGACCGCTTCCACCATGACGTGATGGACGCGGCGCGGGCCCTTCGGGAGCGGTACAAGGTCGCAGTGCTCAGCAACGCCTTCCCGGCTCAGGTGGACACGATCCGTGAGCAGTACGGCATCGATGTCCATGTCGAGTTCGACGTCTACGTCAACTCGGCCATGGTCGGCATGTCGAAACCCGATCCTCGGATCTATGAGCTGACGCTCGAGCGGCTGGGCGTCGCGCCTTCCCGGGTCGTGTTTCTGGACGATACGCTTCGCAACGTGGATGCGGCCCGGGAGCTGGGCCTCCACGCCATCCAGTTCGTCCGGCCCGATGTGTCCCTTCCCGTTCTTGAGGAGCTCCTGGGCCACGCCATCGTGTGAGGGGTCTCCGCGAGTAAGAGTCTTGCGGCGATGCGTCCGCGGAGTTGGAGGCTTGGAGAGAGGGAATAGGGGTGTAACCGAGCCCTGGCATCGGGCGTTGTACAAGCATTTTCCAGACTACGACGAGGAATCCACCGTGCAGAACACCGAGGCCGAGGTCGATTTCGTCGAGAACCTGGTCACTGATTGGAGACCGTTGGTGGCCGTGCACTGACCAGTTGCGACTGGCATATGGCACGCATACGCTGGTGAGGTGCAACAACCTGCTATCGCACGCTGGCGCGCCTGTCAAGTTGACAAAAGGCAGCTTTCATGGTTTCATGTAGGATGAATTTGACGAGGGAGGAGCTTTATGTCGCCGTCTGCCGGGCGGATGGCCGTCCCTGGTAGAATGGCGCTGGGTTCCATATTGGAGAGCTTCTTCCGTTCCAAGAGACCCCGCAGCCTGCTGCGGGGTTCTTTAGTACGTGTTTAGTGGGTGGCTGCTGAGGCATGCTGAGATAGATCAATCGGGATCTGGTCGTTCTGGTCCCAAGTCGTACCAAGGTTTAGGAGGAACATGGCGAAGAAGAAGACTTCCATGGACAAGGTCCGAATCATCGGAATCTTTGCCCATGTAGACGCGGGGAAGACCACCACCTCGGAGGCTTTTCTCTACTTCACGGGGCGCATTCATCGCGCTGGAGAAATCGACGAGGGCGACACCCAGCTGGACTGGATGGAGCAGGAGCGTGAGCGGGGGATCACCATCATGGCCGCCGCGACCGCCTTCCGCTGGCGCCGCCACCGCATCAATCTTATCGACACGCCGGGGCACATCGACTTCACCGCTGAGGTGGTGCGCTCGATGCGCGTCATCGACGGCGGCGTCGTGGTGCTCTGCGGCGTCGGCGGCGTGGAGCCCCAGACCGAGACGGTCTGGATGCACGCGAACCGGGACAACCTGCCGCGCTTGCTCTTCATCAACAAGCTCGACCGAATCGGCTCCGACTTCAACCGGGTGCTGGGTGAGGTTCACGAGCGGCTGACCGAGAAGGCTGTACCCATCCAGGTCCCGATCGGGCGAGAGGACGGCTTCCGCGGCGCGGTCGACCTCTTGGAGGAGCGGGCGTTGGTGTGGGAGCACGGAGAGGACATCCCCTCCGAGGTGCCCATCCCCGAAGATATGGAGGAGCGGGTGGCCGCCCTGCGGTCGACGCTAGTCGAGGCGATCTGTGAGACCGACGATGACCTTCTGGGGCGTTGGCTCGAGGGGGAGGAACCGGATGTGCCTACGCTCAAGCAGGCGCTGCGTCGGGCCGTTAGCAACAACGAGCTGGTGCCAGTGCTGTGTGGTGCCTCCCGGGACCACATCGGGGTGCAGCCCGTGTTGGACGCCATCGTGGATTATCTACCGGCTCCGACCGACCTCAAGCCGATTCTAGGCACGGTCCCTGGGAATGGTGATGAGATCATCGAGCGGCCAGACGACCCCGATGCACCCTTCTGCGCGGCGGCCTTCAAGATCGTTACGGATCCCCACGTGGGGCATCTGACGTGGGTTCGCGTCTTTTCAGGTCAGATGGGCGTCGGTGACACCGTCTACAACCCGCGCACTCAGGAGTTGGAGCGCATCGGCCGCATTTACTACCTCCACGGGGACAAGCGCGAGCAGGTGGAGCGGATGGAGGCCAGCGACGTAGTGGCCCTGGTAGGGCCGCGCTCCGCCGTCACCGGCGACACGTTGAGCGATCCGGAAAGGCCTATCATTCTCGAGACCTTCGAGTTCCCGGATCCGGTGATCAAGGTGGCGCTCACACCCGAGTCGAATGAGCAGCGCGAGAAGCTCCGTGAGGCGGTGCGCCGGCTCTCGGACGAGGATCCGACGCTGGAGCACGGTTTCGATCCGGAGACGAGCGAGGAAACGCTGGCAGGCATGGGCGAGCTGCACCTGGAGATTGCTATCGACCGATTGAAGCGGGAGTTCGGTCTGCTGCCGGCCGTCAGCCCGCCCGAGGTCGCGTACCGCGAGACCGTCCGTCTAGGGTACGAGACGATTATGACCTACCGGAAGCAAACCGGTGGCCACGGCCACTACGCCGAGGTCGAAATCCTGGTCGAGCCACTCGAGCGGGGCGCGGGGGTCGAGTTCGAGAATGAGTCCTCCGCCGCCGACATCCCGGCGGACTTCGTGAGGCCGGTCGAGAAGGGCGTGCGCGGTGCCCTGGAGAAGGGTGTTATCGCGGGTTACCCCGTTACGGATGTCAGAGTGACGCTCCTGGACGGGAAGTATCACGAGGTCGACTCGGCTGCGATGGACTTTGAGATAGCCGGCTCAATGGCTGTCCAGCGCGCGGTCCGCGAAGCCCATCCAGCCCTCCTGGAGCCGGTCATGGAGATCGACATCAACGTGACCGAGGAGCAGGTGGGATCGGTAGTCGCGGATATCGGGCGACGGCGCGGAAGCGTCAACGCTATGCGGGCGCGCGGCGAGCTCCGGAACATCGACGGCCAGGTGCCCCTGTCCGAGGCTCGGGGCTATGCCACGGATCTGCGGAGCCTGACGAAGGGCCGGGGCACGTTCACCCTGGAGTTCGATCACTACGCTGTCGTCCCCGACAACATCGCCGAGGAGATCATCGAGCGCCGGAAGGAAGAGGGAAAGTTGCGCGTGCGGTAGATCAACCTTGGCGCGGAGCTGAGAGGCCACACTTTCGATGGGTGTGGCCTCTTTTCGTATCTCAGGGCGAAGGACATTGTCCACAGTCACTGGCGGCGCTGTTCCGCGCTGGCGCCTTGCCGGGACTTCTTCCACGGGCTGGTCGGAGGGCGCCGAGAGGGTGGGGAGCCACGGTAGCTAGGGTACCACCGACGGCCGGGGACTTTGATCGCCGGTGTGCGGCTCCGCCGGGTACGGCAGGTCGAGAAGGAAGCTGCGGATCAGCCCAATCATCAGATCCTCATGGGTGAGCTGGATCATGTGTCCGGCGTCCTCGACGTAGAAGACGGTCTCATTGAGCAGTGCGTCCCGATACTCTTGGACGACGTCCCAGGGGAGGTAGTCGCACTCGGCAGAGAGAATCAGGGCGGGCGTGAGGTTGTCGGCCAGCGGGGGTCGGGGGTCGGGGAGCGCCCGACGGGTGATGTTCGTCCGCAGCTGCACGTAACCGTTGAAGCCGGGGCTCGCGATCTCGGGTGAACGATCCGCGTCGCCCGGGCAAACCCATGTGCGGGGGTCGAACGCTCCCTCAATGAGCACCCTCATCTCGGCCTGGGAGGCGAGATTCTGGGCCGCCTCCGGGCCGAAGGGGGCCACGGCCTCCGCGAGGAGGAGCCGGGGCTCCAGCACGGGGTTGACGCCCGTAGGCGAGGCCGTGCGCGCGTAATCGTGGAAAATCGGTGCGTTCGACAGCGGAGTCGGGGAGATGAGAACCACCCGGTGCACCCGCTCGGGGTGCCGGCTCAAGTAGCGCGCCGCCAGCTCCGCGCCAAATCCCTGCCCGATCAGGATCATCTCCTCAACCTGCAGCTCGTCGCGGATGGCATCCAGGTCGGCGATGTCCCCGTTGATGCCGTAGGCCTCGATGTCGGTAAGCCTGGACGAGCGACCGGTCCCCACCCGGTCGTAGAGATAGACATCGAACCCCAGGTGAGTGAGCTGACGGTAGAAGGCGCGCTCCGGCTGGAGGACGGCGAAGCCCGGTCCGTCGTGGAGATAGACGACGGGTACATCGGCCGCCGGTGGGCTCGCGGCATAGCGATAGTGGGCGATCGTGGATCCGGTGGGCAGCTCCCAGTGGGCGGTTTTCGGCAGGGGCGCCGGCGGAGGAGGAGTCGGCACCGGATCACGCGCCACGACGACGAGGAGCGCCGCCCCCGCGAGAGTGGTCAACCCGGCGACGATGCCGCTGAAGAGGGCCCGGTTAGCCGCCTCCAACCCCTCGGCGATCAGCCACGAAGCGGCCCAGGAGACGAGCGCCAGGGTGGTCAGGGTGGCAGCTGCCAGCACGGTCAGCCGCCCGGTGAGCGTCGATAGGGCCAGACCTGTCTGGAACGCCGTGAGGCCGCTGAATACGATGCCCAGCAGGAGCCCCAGCGCCAGCAAGACGCGCAGAGCCCAGCCGGGGGATTCGATCTCAGCCGGATCATCCTCCTTCTCGCGCTCCATCCATCCCAAGCGCTTGAAGCCGGACTCCACCCAGATGTTCATGATCCCCATAGCCACACTGCCGACGATGGCCCAGCCGAAGCCGGCGATCTCAAGCCCGGTCAGGAGATCGGTGAGGAGGAGCAAGATCCCGTCGATGACGAAGATAAAGAGCCCCGCCGTAGTGATGGTTAGTGGGAGGGTCAAGGCCAGCAGAAGCGGCCTGACGAACCGGGTGAGGAGCACGAAGGCGATGGAGACGACCCAGGTGCAGAAGAGGGCGTTCTCAATGCGGATGCCGGGCAAGGCTCTGATAGCAGAGAGGACGATGTAGGTGATCGTGAGCCGCAGCATCAGGTTGCGGATGTGGCCCAGGAGTTGGCGCCACCTACGGATCACCAGCGGCCTCCTCGCCCTGATCCACGGGCTCCACCACTCTCTCAGCGATGGCCCGCGGGTCGCTTCGGGCGCTCAACCCGGCGCCGGGCCAGTGCATCCGCCCGGGGAGGATTCGCTGCTCACCGAGGGTGGCCTGCTTGAACTGAAGGAGGGCCAGGCGGGCGGTGAGCGTGGCGGTGCCAGCGGAGCGGACGGCTCCCCACGTGGTGAACGTGATCACCTTGTTCATGGCCTCGCTCCACGACTTGTAGAAGAGATCGAGGGTGGTCGCCACGGAATCGGTCCGCGTCTCGATGTCCCGAAGTGCCATGTGCCACTCCAAGAGGTGCATCCCTTTTCCCCACTGGATGGGGTTGCTGCTGCCGAAGTCCTGGTCCATCTCCGTGGACAAGGAGAGTTGCTTGAAGCCGAATGTGCTCAGCTCGTACTCGCTGGGATTCTCTGCAGCGACGGTGATCGGCACCCTGCCCACCTCACTCTGGTGGATCTCCGTCTCGGCATCCCAGGCATACGTGTTGTGGAAAGTGTCAGTCTTGGTGATATGCAGAGCTTGACGGTTGCTGCCGATGATGAGATAGTGGACCCGCAAGCGATAAGGGCTCAAGATGCGCCATTTGGCGACCCGCAGGTAGAACTGCCGCCCCAGGAGGCGGAAGAGGCGCCGGCGAAGCCGGTCCTCATCTCGACCGACGACGCTGCGCTTGACGTTCTCCAGGTCGGTGAACCGCGCGATCTGCCGCTTGAGCCAGTTGATACCCTGCTCGAAAGCTGGCCGATTGGGGATGCCCCGCTGCTGGGGTGATTCCATGGCGGGCGGAGATGTCGCCGACCCGTGTCGGTCGTCCAGCTCCATCTCCAGGGAGACGGGCCAGAGCTGGCACTCGGCGGTGCGGCAGTCGAAGCAGAGCTGGCCGAAGACATGGAAGCGGATCGTCCTCTCGCTCGCGGTCACCGTCGGCTCAGACACCTCCAGCTCGAAGGCGATGAGCTTGTCAGCGTGGCGGAGGGCGAAGAGGTCGAAGCCGTTGAGGAGGACGGTGTAGCGCTCCTTGCCCACCATCTCCGGGGCCAGGTCCAGCCGGTCGACCTTGATGCGGAAAGGGGTCGTCACGGCGCGGGGACACTCAACCGTGGCTTCTGCCGTGCCCTCCTGGAACGCGACACCGGGCGCGTCGAGGATGGTAACGAGGTCCGAGAAGTGGGCGACGTCCCCTCCGGTACCGGAGGCTGCCGTGTGCCCGATTACGGTGCGGTGCCCGTCGCCCTCGGCATCGCAGCGCACGTAGCTGCCGAAGCGATTCAGGCGGTGGTTGTACGCCCAGGCGTGATTGAAGCCCTGCCAGAGGACGGCGGCGCTGCTGCTGCGGGCGGTTTGATGAGGCATACGTCGCTCTCCTGGATAGTGCGGCTGGCGTTTGTCGGGCTGGAACGCGGCAGATCGGATTGGTTTATACGCAGGAGCCTCCGGTTTGTCAAACCGCGGCAGGGCGGGGTTCCTGCTTCCGTCAGTGCCGGGATTGAGGCTTGCTGGCCATCCTCAGCCCAGCGAGGGATCCTGTGAGTGCCCCGAAGGGGACGGTCCCGGCGAGTTTCCATTCACATACCGGGGATCAGGTGAGAGCAAGAAGAGAGGAGAGAGAGGCTCCGCATGCGGCTGCCCTCTAGGTGCC
>Ga0180434_10004416_pt1 | contig 17134 bp, 16 predicted proteins | sample SS_ome_7_FD_132453 | JGI IMG/M metagenome (GOLD analysis project Ga0180434, IMG submission 132453) | Hypersaline lake sediment archaeal communities from the Salton Sea, California, USA - SS_1_D_2 metaG | ecosystem: Environmental > Aquatic > Non-marine Saline and Alkaline > Hypersaline >...
AACAGCGCCGCTCGAGATCGAGGAGCCCCGTGTTCGATGCATCGGAGTAGTCGGTCACGAAGCGGCCCGTCAGCCAATGCACCAAGTAATCCTTCGTGCCGAGGAACAAGTGCGTCTTCTTGTACAGGTCCGGCTCGTTCTCCTTGATCCAACGCTGCTTCGCCGCCGGGTACAACGCCAGCTCGAGCCCGCCCCCGGTTTTTCGGTAGAACGCCTCCCATCCGATCCGCTCTTCGATCAGGTCGGCCTGCTCTTGGCTTCGATGGTCGGCCCACAGGAAGACCCGTTGACGCAGCACCTTTCCGTCGCGGTCGACAGGGATGCAACCGAGCATGTGACCGCTGAACGACACGGCGGCCAGGTCCTTCGCGTCGACGCCCGCCTGCTCGAGAACGACCGAGGTTGAGCCGATGAACGCTCTCTTCCACTCCTCCGGGTCCTGTTCGGCCCATCCGGGATGCGGGTACTCCGTCGGGTAGGGAAGGTAGTGGCTCGCCAGGACGGTCCCCTCAGGGGTGAAGAGGGTGGCCTTGTTTCCGGTCGTTCCGAAGTCGTGCGCCAGCACGATGCTGCAATGCATTACGGCTGTCCCCGCTTGTGTTCCACCGCCTCCGGCAACGTCCGCACCGTGCGGTAGTTGGGCTCGGCGTGCGGCCGCGCCGTCACCTGAAACGAGACCCCTTCGCGAACGTACGACTTCACGAACGCGATCGGTTCCTCGTCCCAGGTGTAGGCCAGTCCGCGAACGAGAAGGAGCGGCGCAAGGACGGGAATCTGGAGCAGGTCCGCGACATCCTGCGCGAGCGCCTCCGATGTCTCGATCCACCTCTCGCACCGCGCGACGGGAGCCGAGCATCTCTCCCGCAGAGTAGCGAACAACGACCCATCGATCAGTGGACCCGCCCCGAAGTTCGGGACGCGCTCCGCCGGGAGGAAGGCGTCGCTGACTAGGATGGGGCAGCGATCGATGTATCGCACTCGACGCAGCTCGATCGTCGGCGTGCCATCCGGCACCTTCAGCGCATCCGCCAATTCGCTCGACGCCTTTCCGGTGCGGCAATAGACCGCACGGCTCTCGAGACGGCTTTCGTGTCCCAACTGCTCGGAGAGGCTCAGCTCATCACTGAGGAGGGTCAACTCCACGTGCGAACCGCATCCGACGAACGTACCCCGTCCGCGCTCTCGACGCAGCCAGCCGCGGTCGAGGAGTTCGCGCGTCGCCCGGTTCGCCGTCGGTCTGGATACGACGAACGCCGCTGCGATGGACTCCTCTGAAGGAAAGCGTTCTTTCGGGCGAAGATGGCGTTCGAAGATAAAGCGCTCCAGCAGCCGGAAGAGCTGATAGTACAGCGGTATCGACAGCGAGTCCGACAGCAAGTGACGGTTGCGCTGCGCATAGTCATCCAATGTTCCGTTAGCCCGCTCCACGTAGCCTATCATAGTCTTGTCAGCTGAATCTGTCAAGCTAACGACATACCAACATTCCAACCTGAGCCGCCTGCAGGAGACGCAGCCGGCTTCTTCTTGTGATGCTGACATTTCAAGCGCATAACTTGACACGACGAGAGGAAGGTGGCACACTTCATCAATCAGAGGAGGACAGGATGCTTGAAGAGGCGGACGATCGAGCGAATCTGCTTGAGACCTACGCCAGCCAGACGAAGGTCGAACTGGTGAACGATTCCCAGATCCCCCTGTATTTCCAGCTGGCACGGGTGCTCCAGCGGTTCATCCGCGAAACGGGAATCGCAGCGGGGGAGCAGTTCCCGTCGGAGGAGGCCATCGGAACTTGCTTCGGAGTGAGCAGGCCGACGGTGAACAAGGCGATTCAGGAGCTTCTCAATCAAGCGTGGCTCCGGAGGGTTCGAGGAAAAGGAACCTTCGTCGAAGAAGATCCAAGAGTACAGCTCCGAATGCTCAGTGACAGTATGAGTCCGGTGGAGCAATTTCCGCCGGGGGCCGTCTCCTACAAGCTCGTGGATCGACAGATCCTCGGGGCATCCCGCGACATCGCAGCGGAACTCAACGTGGAGGTGGGAACGCAGACCCTGTTCATCCGACGTCTGCGCGTCTTGCATGAACATCCTCTCTGTCTGTGCGACTCCTTCCTCCCCGCCGCGAGGTTTCCGGGCCTCGGCGAGACCCCGTTCGTCCGCGGCAGCCTGTACGCGACTCTCGAGGAGACCTACGACTGTCCGTTGCAACGCTCCATGCGCTGGGTCGAAGCGTCGGAGGTTGTGGAACGTGAAGCGGCCGAACTGCTCGGGATTCCGCTTCTGAGTCCGATCCTCCTTCTCTCGGGCGTGACCTACGCCTTAAAGGATGATGCGCCGGTCGAGGTGATCCGATCGCGTTTTCGAGAGGGGATCAGCCTTGTGAACACCGTGACACGCGACGCACTTCGACGGAAGCCGACCGATCAGGAGAGAGGGACCTCGGAGTCTGATTCCATCCGAGGGACCCGCTAGGCTCTTTGTCCGCGTGGTACGAAGCTCCCCTCGCGTGCTCGCTGCCGAAGGGATCTTCGTTCCTGAGTGACGAAAAGGAGGAGTGAATGGCGAAGAAGTACATCCTGGCCCACGATATGGGGACCGGAGGGAGCAAGGTCGTTCTCTACGGCGCCGATGGAACCCTGATCGCCAAGGCATTCAACGGGTATGAGACCCTCTACCCGAAACCCCGCTGGGCTGAACAGCGGCCGGAGGACTGGTGGAAGGCGATCGTCGCGGGGACGCAGCGCGTCGTTGAGGAGAGCCGGATCGATCCGAAGGAGATCGCGGTGATCTCCTTAGACGGCCACGGAATGGGGAACGTGCCCGTGGATGCAGACGGGACCCTCCTTCGCGAGAGCGCGATGGTCTGGTTCGACTCCCGTAGCTCCACGCAAGCGGCGCGTGTCCTGGACAAAATCGGACTCGATGCGTGGTATCGCACGACTGGGTGTGCATTCGAGCCTGCCTTCTACACGGGGTTCAAACTCATGTGGTATCGCGACCACGAGCCGGAGATGTTCGACAAGACGCACCACTTCCTCGGAACGAAGGATTTCATCGTTCTTCGCATGACGGGGAGCCAGCAGACAGATCCGTCGGACGCCGGCTTGTCTGGGTTCTACGACATCCATAAATGGGAGTACTCCGAGGAACTCCTCCGAGCTGCCGACTTCCCGATTGAGAAACTGCCCGACGTCTATCCATCGACCCATGTCGCTGGAGAGCTTCTCCCTGCTCCCGCCGCAGAGATGGGACTGCCCGCAGGGATCCCCGTCGTCGTAGGGGGAGAGGATGTTCCGTGCACCGCGGCCGGAGCTGGCGTCGTCACGGGAGGGCGCGTGTACACCTACATCGGCACATCCGGTTGGATGTCGGTCGCGAGCGATCGACCGCTGACCGAGGGAGACGTGCGCGTCGCGAACTTCTGCCACATTGTACCCGGCATGTACACCCCGCAGATGGGCGTCTACTCGGCCGGAAGCACGTACCAATGGGTGCAAGACAACATCTGCCGCCAGGAAGTCGCCGAAGCCACCGCGTCGGGGGAAGACCCTTTCGTCGTGATGGAGCGACTTGCCGCTGAGTCGCCCGCCGGGGCGGACGGTCTCCTCTTCCTGAACACGTTCGCAGGCGGGGGAAACATCCATGAGGACAATCCGGATCTTAAGGGCGCCTACATCGGTCTAGGCCCCTCCAACACGCGAGCCAACCTCGTCCGCGCTGCAATGGAGGGGGTGAGCCTCGACTTGGGCCTCATCCTGAATCACTTCCGCTCTCTCGGCCTCGCGCCGGAGGAGATGCGCCTCGTCGGCGGCGGCGGGAAGAGTCCGATCTGGCGTCAGACCCTGGCGGATGTCTTCGCCACGGATGTCCTGATCTCGAACATCGGACAGGAAGCGGCCGCACTGGGCGCAGCGATGATCGGCGGTGTCGGAGTCGGCCTGTGGAACGACTTCGGGATCGTCGACTCATTGACGGAAACGATCTCCGTGACCCACCCCGACCCGGATGCCGTCCGACACTTCGAGCAACTCCTTCCCATCTTCCGCGATGCGGTCGCGGCGATCAGTGGGATCTGCAGTCGCCTCGCCGCCGTGACCCGGGCAGAGTAGCCACCCTCGGTCTCTGGCAGTCGGGCCGTCTCTGCCGCGACCGACGCACAAAGGGAGGGCCGAAAGTAAGCTCTCCCAGTGTGCTTTCCTCTTGCGGTTCTCGAATACCAGCGCTTGACAGCCGCAGCACGGAAGCATATAATGACGTAAAGGCATCCTTACAGCCTGATCCGGTCACGTGCGAGGTGGAATCACATTGGCAGCGAATCGTTGGAGCCCGTCAAGGCCGCGGGCACGCGGCAGAGGCACATCCCAAATCTCCTCCCCCGTAGGCTTTCCCCGGCCATGACGGCTTCGCCCTGTCCTCGATCGCGCCGTGTGAGACCACAAATGCATGACCTATCCGGCTCGGGGGCCGCATCACGCCAATGGCGGGGAGGTGGTCGCAGCAGACTGTGGCAGCAACTGGGAACCGCGAATCAGGGTGGTGGACTGATGGATAGGACGAGGGACGACGGAGTGACGGCGGGGGACAAAGGAGGACGCACATGAGACAGCTGGGGAAACTTGGTGTCGTTTCGCTATTGGCTCTGCTGTCGGCGGGGCTGGTGATGTCGGCGACAGAGAATCCACTTGCTTCGCGCGAACCAGACTCGCGAAGCGGCGGCGATACGTTGGAGTTCGCGATGGTTACGATCGCGACATCGGTCCAATTCTGGGTACCCGTCTTCCAGGGGTTCAAAGACGCGGCTGCAATGCTCGGTGTTGAAGTTCAGCATCTTGGCCCTCCCGGAGGAGAGATCCAAGAGGTCGCGGACACGCTCGAAACGCTTCTGGCATCGGGCATCGACGGCGTCGCCGCATTCGTCGCCGTCCCGGGATCCCTCGACGTAGTCATCGAGAAGTACATCGCCGCAGGGATTCCGATCACGATTCTTGCAACCGGGGACGAGGCCGCTGAGAAGTACGGGCTCGCCTACATCGGACAGGACAACTACGCGGCCGGGATCGAATGGGGAAAGAAGATCCTCGACCTTCTCGGGGGGGCGGGAAACGCCGCGGGCAGGCGCGTCGCGTTTCTGACGGAGAATCCGGGGCAGACCTCTCTCGAGGACCGAATGGACGCAGGAAGAACCATCCTTGAACCTGAGGGCGTGATCATCGACGTCCTCGACACGACCGTTGACCGAGGCGTCGCGTACGGCGTCGTCGAGAGCTACTACCTGGCGCACCCCGACGTGGCGGGATTCTGCTCGGTCGACACAACCGGAAGCCCCGTGGCAGCAACTTTCATCGAGAACAACGACTTGATCGGTGACGTCTTTTCGGCCGGTTTCGATCTGACGGCCGAGGTTGTCCAGGGCTTGAAGAACGGGAGCATGGCATTCACCGTGGATCAGCATCCGTACTCGGAGGGCTTCCTTTCTCTGATGCAGCTCTACCTGTGGTCGACGCTGGGACTGAAACCCTCGTGGGTGAACACCGGCGGCCACATCGTCACGGCGGAGGACGTCGAGCTGTACAACCTCGATGAACTTGTGGAAGCTGGTTACCGCTAGGAACGGTGTAAGCGGGTAAGTGGGTCTTTCTCGCGCTGAGGAAGGCCCACTTTCCCTAACGTATCCATGAGCAGGAGGCTCTTATGGCACGAACGATGATGGAGATCCTCGAGCACCACAACACCGCGGTGCTCGGTAACGACTACGCAGAGATGATTGCAGATTACACGGAGGATGCAGTCCTAATGACGCTTTCCGGCGTGTACACCGGCAAAGAGGCAATCGGGGGTGCACTGCAGCAGCTCATGCGCGATATGCCGAACATGAAGCCCCTGGAGTCGCCGACGAACGTCCTCAAGATCGAGGGAGATACCCTTCTCCTTCGCTGGTCAGCGGAATCCGACACGGGAAAGATCATCGATGCGGTCGACACGATCGTCCTCAAAGGGGACAGAATCTGGAGGCAAACGACCAGTTACGAGATCCAGCCGAAGTGACTCAGAGAGCCGGCAGCGAATACGTAGGAGCCACTTCGAGCGAGGCCTGGCGATATAGTGGATGAACTGAGTCGCCCGCCGATGGTGCGGCGGAGACCCACGCAGGAACCGGGAACCGGCAGTCTGGAGGAAGGAAGAGCTGGGTGAATTCATCCGGAGAGGGTCGGCTCGTCGCGTACGAGGGCGTGGCGAAGTCGTTCGGAGGTGTACGTGCGCTGAAAGGCGTTTCGTTCGGCATTCTCCCGGGGACAGTTCACGGACTCGTCGGCGAAAACGGTGCGGGCAAAAGCACGCTCATCAAGGTTACGGGTGGTGTCTACCCCCCTGACGCAGGGCAAATCCTGTTCGACGCTCAGCCGGTCACGTTCCACAGTCCGAGGGACTCGGAAGCAAGAGGCATCCGGATCGTCCATCAGGAGGTTCCGATCTGCCTGAACCTGACCGTGGCCGAGAACATCTTCCTCAATCCCTCCCCTCCAAGACGCATGATGCTACTCGATCGGCGACGGATGAACCGTCGGTCCGTGGATCTCCTCAAGCGGTTGGGGATCAATCTCGATCCGACACGGAACGTAGGACTCTGCTCAGCCGCGGAACGGCAGTTGATCCTGATCGCAAAAGCACTTGCAGAGGACGCCCGGTTGGTCATTCTCGACGAGGCGACGTCGTCACTTTCGGACGCGGAGGTCCAACTCCTCTTCGCCGTGATCCGGAACCTGAAACACCACGGAACGACGTTCCTGTTCGTCAGCCACCGTTTGAACGAGGTCTCCTCGATCTGCGATCGGATCACGGTTCTCAGGAACGGCCAGTACATCGGTACGTACGACCATCCCGATATCGACTTTCTCACCGAAAGGATCGTCGGGAAAGAGATCGAGCAGGTCGTCCGAAAGGACGCCATGCTGCCACAGGACTGCGAGATCGTGTTCGAAGTCGAGGGGCTCACACAGGAGAAGTCCGGTCTCTCCAACATCTCGTTCCAGCTGCACAAGGGTGAAATCCTGGGGCTCGCCGGGCTTCGAGGCGCAGGGAGAACGGAACTGATGGAAACGTTGTTCGGCCTCCGACGGCGCGATCGGGGATCCTTCTCGCTTCGAGACAAGCCGATCAACATCCGAGCGCCTCGTGATGCAATCCGTCACGGCCTGGGCTTCTTGTGCGAATCGAGAAACGAAGCGCTCTACTACACGCACAGTGTTCGGTCGAACATCGCCTCGGTCATCATCGATCGCCTTCGCCGATACGGGCTGATCAACGGGCGCCGCTTCTCGCAAGTGGCCAGGACGTACGTGGAGGATCTGCAGATCACCACGCCGTCGATCCACACTGAAGTTGCAAGCCTCAGCGGAGGGAATCAGCAAAAGGTTCTGCTCGGCCGCTGGCTGGCCGCCGGTCCCGACATCCTCCTCCTCGATGAGCCGACTCGTGGCGTCGACGTGGGGGCGAAGAGCGAGATCCGGAAGCGGATCCTCGGGCTCGCCGCTCAGGGCGTGTCCATCGTGTACGTCTCGCTCGACTTCGAGGAGCTCGTCCAGGTCTGTGACCGGGTCCTGATCATCAGCGAAGGGGAGTTGATCGACGAACTCTCGGGCGGGGACCTGACCGTCACAAACATCGTGCGGAAGATCAATGCGCTGGAACGGGAGAGGGTCACTGCGCAACCACCCGCGGGCGATGTCGACCTCCATCAAGCGGGCGAGTGATCGGAACGGAGAGGCGAGGCGAGGCGTGACCATGGTTGGACGTAGACGCTGGAATGGGAGAGCGAACTGAGATGAGAGATTTCCTGAAGCGGATCCTGTTGATGCGCGAGGCGGGGGTATTGGCGGCGTTGCTTCTGATCATGCTGTTCTTCGGCTTCTACACCTCCACGTTCTTCACCGCCACCAATCTCACCAACGTTCTGCGTCAGAGCGCAGTGCTCGGCATCATGACGATGGCGGTGACGTTTCTCATCATCTCCGGAGAGTTCGACCTGTCGATCGGCTCCACGTTCGCGCTTTCGGCCGTAACGGCAACCGTCCTGCTGGAAAGCGGCTTCCCGATTCTCGGCGCGTTCCTGCTCGGGCTGGTCGTGTCGATCGCGGTCGGATTCATGAACGGTCTGATCGTCACCAAGCTGAGAATCCCGTCGTTCATCGGGACCCTCGGCACGATGATGATCGTCCGCAGCGTCGTCCTCATGGTATCGGAGAGGCGTCCGCGGGTTCTCGGGGACCGTGGGCTCGTCTCGTGCATCTTCGGCGGAGGGGAGCTGTTCGGTGCTGTTCCTGTACCGATCATCTGGCTGCTCGTTATTGTGGCAATCAGCTGGGTGGTGTTGGCGAAGACGCCGTTCGGGTACAAGGTGTACGCGACAGGCGGCAATATCAGAGCCGCAAGGCTTTCCGGCATCAACACCGACCGAGTGAAGATCACGAACTACGTTCTCACCGCGTTCGCTGCCGGCCTGGCCGGCCTGATCTCCCTCTGCTTTCTCCGCATGGTGGCTCCGGTTCAAGGGGAGGGCTACGAGCTCGAGGCCATCGCGGCAACGGTCATCGGAGGCACGGCGCTTTCCGGCGGCGTCGGAAGCATCTTCGGAGCGTTCCTTGGCTCGTTCATGCTCGCGATCATCAAGAACGGACTGGTCTTGATGGGCACCAATCCGTACTTGCAGGACGGGATTCTCGGCCTCGTGATTCTGATCGCCGTTGTCGTCAACCTCCGGCTCGGCGCGGCACGCAAGGGCATCCGCGTCCTCGAATTCGCCCGCCGACTCGTGTGGCGCTCGCGGCAATGACCGGAAGATCCACCACCTGCTTCGCCGTCCTGAAGGATACGAGCTGGACAGGATCAATCAACAAGGAGGAGTAATGACGGATTCGAGCCGCCTTGTCGATCCGACGCAGATCGACCACACTGAACTTCGGACACTGGCAACCTACAACGATATTCGACGACTGTGTTTCGAAGCCACCCGCTGCGGGTTCGGAGTCGTGGCAATTCATCCGATTCACTGCACGCGTGCTGCAGCTTGGCTCCGCGGATCGGGCGTCGGCATCGCCGCTGTGGTGGGCTTCTCTACCGGCGCGTTCACCATCGAAGGGAAGGCGTTCGAGGCGCGGGATGCCATTGAGCGAGGCGCGACGGAGATCGATTTCGTGATCAACGTCGGTGCTCTCCGTGGCGGGCGTCACCAGCTGGTCCTGGACGAGATGCGTACCCTCCGCGAAGCTGCGCAGGGGCACACTGTCAAGGCAATCATCGAGACGAGCGTTCTGATCGATGAGGAGAAACGGCTGGCCTGCGAACTCGCAGTCGACGCTGGTCTTGACTACGTCGAGACGTCGACTGGGTTCGCGTCTGGTGGAGCCACGGCCGAGGATGTGCGCCTCCTGCACGAGGTTGGCGGCGGCGCGATCGAGGTCAAGGCATCGGGCGGGATTCGGGATGCACAAACCGCGTTGGCCATGATCGAGGCTGGGGCTTCCCGTCTCGGAACGAGCACCGGGGTTCAGATTGCCCAGCCAATGGCGTCGATGTCGGATGATCTCGATCGAGAGGAGACGGAATGAACCGCACCGAACTGGCCAAACGGATCAAGACGGGAATCCTCGGCACCGACATCACAGAAGAGGACGTACGCTCCCACTTCGCCGCGGCGAAAGCGTATCCCTTCGCTGCCTACGCGGTCGATCTGTCCTACCTGCGGCTGGCAAAGGAGCTTTTGCGGGAGACCGACATGCTGCTTACCGCGGCAGTCTCCTACCCGCTTGGCGGGATGACGTTGGCGACGAAACTGGATCAGGTGCGCTTCGCTTTGAGCGTTGAAGCGGAGGAGATCAACGCCACGCTCAATCTGAATGCGATCAAGTCTGGAGACTACGATGCAGTTTCCGGCGAGCTCCGGGCGATGGTCGAGGTGGCCGATGGCGCGATCGACGTCATCGTCATTCCACAGTTCGATATCCTGACGAGCTTTGAGAAACTGAAGACGTGCGAGAGGTTGCTCGAGGCTGGTGTTTGCGCGATCAAGACGGACGGACATGGCGGCCTCTGTCAGCCAGAGGACATACGCTTGCTACGCCGTGTCTTTGGCGCTACGTTCTCGATCGAAGCGTCTGGCGGCATCCGCACCGTCGCACAAGCATCAGAGATGCTCGACGCCGGAGCGAACTTCATCCACACGTCAACCGCCCTCGACCTGCTGCGGGAGGCCTAGCGGTCAATGCAAGGAAGAAACGGCGACAGGGAGGGACGCATGACACCTGCCTGTCGCCTTCGCACATCGTTCGGTTGGTTGGCTGACTAGCCACCGAAGCGCTCGTCGAACGCCTTCATCAAGGACGCACCGGCACTCGTTCCAAGGCGCGATGCCCCTGCATCAAGCATCGCCAAGGCATCATCGAGCGTCCGAATCCCGCCGGAAGCCTTCACCTTGAGATCGGGAGCCACGATGCTGTTCATCTGCTTCACGTCCGGAACCGTCGCCCCCTTCTTGTACCCCGTGGACGTCTTCACGTAGTCGAGGCCGGCGGCCTTGGCGATCCGGCAGGCGTGCGCTTTCTCCTCGTCCTTGAGCAAGCAGGTCTCGAGGATGATCTTCGCGACGCAATCGCCCGCGGCCTCGCGGAATCGCTCGAACTCCTCCTGCAGCAGATCCCATCGCTCGGCCTTCGCTGCCGCCACGTTCATCACCAGGTCCACCTCGGTCGCCCCGTTGCGAATCGCGTCCTCCGTCTCGTGGGCCTTCAGTTCTGGCGGGTAGCCCCCCAAGTGGAAACCGAGCGCGACGCACACCTCAACGCCGGTTCCCCCAAGCATCGAGGCGGCAAGCGGAACCGCGACGGGGAACACGGCTACGGATGCGAACCCGTACTTCTCCGCCTCGAGGCAGAGACGTCTCACCTCCGCGTCGCTTCGATGGATCTTCAGGTACGTGTGGTCGATCGTTGCCGCGAAGTCACTCCGTTTCATGGTCATGACGACTCCTTCTTCTGGTAGGTGAACTGCTTGTCGAGCTTCATGACCTGAAACGCGGTGCTCGTATGCAGGCGCTCCGCCCCCGCCGCGAGCATCGCGATCGCGTCATCGTACGTCCGCACCCCGCCGGACACCTCGATGTGGATGTCCTTTCCGAACAGGCGTTTGATCAGAACGACGTCCTCGACTTCGGTCTTCCAGCCGAAGCCGGAAGCCGTCTTGATCGTCGTACACCCGCCCTTCAGCAACGCATCACAGACGCGCGCCTTCTCCTCGCTGGTGAGGATCGTCACCTGAGGAATCGCCACGACCTTGAGCGATCCGGCGGTGTCCACCAACGTGCGCACTTCCTCCTCGACGGACGTGAAGTCGCCGGACTTGATCGCGAGGTAGTTCAGCGACACGTCGATGTCGTACGCGCCGTGGTCCCTCGCGTATTCCACCTGCTTCGCCTTCACAGCGGTCGTCATTCCGCCTAGTGGATAGGAGGAAACCGTCGTCACCTTCTTGTTCCCACCTGCGAGGAGCCCCTTCAGCCAGTCGATGAACGGCAGATCGACCGCCAAAGACGGAAACGCGTAGGGCTTGACATCGTCCACGAATGCCTCGATGTCCGCTTCCGTTACGTCGGCTTCGATCAGTGATGAGATAATGTAGGGAGCAAGATCCGCGGGCTTCGGTGTCGCTCTCTGGTTCACGATGCACCTCCTTCGTGCGTAGACCGCGTTGCGGGCATCCGAGGATCGTAGGAAGACCCCAAGGTTGGAAGGCTCGGTTCCGCGTTAGGCGATGGCGCCCGCCGAGACCATCGCCCGATGCCCTTCAGTTGACCATGTCATGCCAGTATGATATCATACTAATATCACGAATCGGAATCAAGTAGCCAGGAACCGCAGTCCGATCCGCCTATCGGTACGGACTCGAATGGAGCATCGCGGAGTTGACGGCCGGAGCGGGAATGCCGATAATGCTTGTTGTTATCCTGTCATGACAAGGTGATTGGATAATCAGGCAACCCGATGCGAAGGGAAGGAGGAAACGTGACAGAGGGGATGGGAGCACTACTCGGCGAGATGCGGCAAACGAAGGAGCGAATCAAGGAAGGCACTTGCTCCCGCCACATGGAGGCGTGGGGCGCGTTCTCGGAAGTCGCACGAGGGGAGGGAGCTCTCTCCGCCAAGCACAAGGCCCTGATCGGACTTGCCATCGGACTGTCCAAACAATGCGCGCAGTGCGTCGCGTATCACGCAGAGGCCGCATTCTCTCAAGGCGCCACGAGTGATGAAGTAATGGAAGCGGCGTTCGTGGCAGTTCTCATGGAGGGAGGGCCAGCTCAAGCCCATCTGAGTCTGGTCCTGCAGGCAATCGAGGAGTTTGGTCGACCATGAGCGGAAGTAGAAGCCGGAGTACAAGCCATTCCTAACCACGCTGGAGGTGTGAAGTGATCGTTCAGTTCTCCTACCCGCTGGAACCCGACGAGATCGTGATGCCGGGCCCGATCGACCCTCCCGAGGTTGTCCCGCGATCCCGCATGGTCGAGAAGCCGGCCGATGCGTCGGACGGTGTGCGGTGGGCGTCGTACAACAACACGAGCTTCGTGCGCATGTTCGTCCATTCGGGAACGCACATGGACGTGAACTACCACGTGGACCCCGACGGGCACAAGCTCGGCGCGTTCACGATCGACGACTTCATCGCCGACCGGCCGCTCCTTCTAGAGATCCCGAAACGGGACATGGAGGAGATCACGGTCGACGACCTGCGCATGCACGAGCGGGAACTGCGAAACGCGGACTTCCTGTTCGTCTACACCGGTTACTCTCGAAACCGCAAGGAGGACTCGGAGCGCTACCTTTCGAAGCAGCCGGGTTTCTCCGTAGAGGGTGCGGAGTATCTGATGAAGACGTTCCAACTCAAGGGGGTGTGCGCGGACTTGATGGGGATCGAGAACATCGGTCGCGCCAAGACGTTAGACCCGCAGTTCCCAGTGCACAAGGCGTTCCTCAAGGCCGAGCGCAAGTTCTACCTGGTCGAGGACGCGAATCTGAAACCGTTGGTGGGCAAGAAGCTTCTCCGCTCTTACGCCATCCCGCTCCTTCTCCCCGATGCTGAGGGGATGATGGTCACGGGGTTCGCCGAGGTCGATGGATGATGCGGTTGAAGCTCGAGCATTTCGGGATTTACGCCCGCGACACGAAGGCGCTGGCCGATTGGTACATCGACACGCTCGGCTTCCACGTCGTGCGTACTCTCGAGAAGGAGGGCCGCCCTCCGATCTACTTCCTCTCAGCCTCGGAAGGCGGCGAGATCGAGATCCTTCCTACGCAGAAGCCTCACGCTGAGCGCAGTCTGAACCAAGCCGGATTCAGCCACATCGGGCTCATCGTCGACGACTTCGCGTCCGTTGAGGCTCAGCTTGCCGCCAAAGGAATTCGACTGGCGGACGCTCGCGAGACGAGCAACGGGTGGAAGATTGGCTACTTCGAAGATCCGGAAGGGAACACCCTCGAGATTGTGTGCCGATAGGACGGTGCGAGCACCGCGTGTGCGCGTGCTCGATCGGGCCAATCCAGAGAAGCGGAGAGGAGAACCATGGGCGTGATGAAGACGGTCCGCATGCGGTACAGCACGGCGTGGATGGACATCCGGGTTCCGGAGACAGCGACCGTGCTCGAGTACGGGACCGACGCCTTCCCCGAGATCCCCGTTCACCCCGACCCAGAGCAGGCCGTCCACCACGCATTGAGCAGCCCGATCGGGGCGCCCCCACTCGGCGATCTGGCTCATCGCGGAGATCGCGTCGTCATCGCATTCGACGACAGCTTCAAGAAGACCGATGCCAACCGATACGTTATTCCGATTGTGATCGAACAGCTGGTCCAGGCCGGCGTGCGCGAGGACGACATCGAGCTCGTCGCAGCGGTCGGAGGGCATCGGAAGTGCATGCCGCTTGAACTACGCGAGCAACTGCTCGGTCCGGAGCTGTACCGTCGCTTCTGCCCGTTCGACGGCGGCGTTTCGCGAATCCGCAATCACGACTGCACAGAGGGAAACGTCTACCTAGGCGTCAGCGACAGGGGCGACCACGTCGAGTACGATCGCGTCGTGCAAGACGCCGATCTTGTCGTCTACGCCGGGTCGATCAAACCGCTCGGCTTCGGCGGGTACTCGGGGCAGGGCGTCTCGATCGGGCTGGCCGGTGCGCGGAGCCTCGACTCCCTGCACAGCCACTCGGTCTACAAGACGCGCGAAGTGCTCAATGGGGAGTGCGATCCGAAGAAGAACATCTACCGCGCACACAAGCTGGCCGTCCATCGGAAGCTCGAAGAGGTAACCGGTAAGCGCATCTTCTACGTCGACACGCTGATGGGGCCGGGGCACCGGACGGTCAAGGCATACGCCGGATACGTCCCTGAGCTCGGACAGGTCGAGTATCCGGACGCAGACGAGCACTATCTGATCAACGTACCGCAGTTCGACATCGTTGTCACGGGGATTCCGTACGACCTGAGCTACGACACCAGCGACAACCCGGGGACACTCGGGGTCCATTCGCAGGTCATGCGAATGGCCCGCAACAAGCCCCTGCTGCGCGAGGGCGGAGTCGCCATCAGCTTAGCTCAGGTCCGCGGCATCATCTCGAAGCACCGCCCCGCCGACCACGAGGCGCTCACACTCCTGCGGGAATGCTACGATCTGGAGGAGTTCTTCGAGCACTCGGACTACTTCTGGAACCATCCGGAATACCTGCGTGCCTATAGGCACCATTACGCGTTCAGCCCGAAGCACTCGATCTTCATGTGCGGCGACGCCGCGCATCACTGGAAGCTGACCCGACGATCGATCGTCGTCGGCGACGTCGTTCCGGGGCTGATTCGAGAGCACGGGTTGACCCCAGCGCGCAGCTTCGACGAGGCCCTTCGGATCGCCTGCGACACGGTCGGGAAGGGCAACCCGGACATCCTCGTTCTGCCCCGCTTCTTCGACGATCCGAGACCCGTGTTCTCCGTGCAGTAGGCGCGCCAAGCGAAGGGAGTTGAGAGAGGCCGAGATGAGGAATCGCCCAACCGAGGAGGTACCGGGGACGCTCTTCGTACAACCGCAGAACTGCCGCGGCTGTCGAAGCTGCCAGCTCGCCTGTTCGTTCGCGAAACACAAGGTGTTCAACCCTGCCAAATCCATGATCACCCTCGAGCGGAACCTTGCCGACGGCCAAACCGCGCCGATGATCAAGCCTGTTGGATGCGACCTGTGCGGGGGCAACCCGGCTTGCGCCAAGGCGTGCAAGTACGGGGCGATTCTCTATGAGGCCGGACCTGGCAGGCAGAAGATCGTCGTCCGCCTGCTGGGGAAGGAGGGGTCATGAAGCGCCCGACGACCTGGATCGTATCGGTCGACCTCTCGACGGGCGAAGTTGAGCGAACACCCGTCGACGACGCGTTGAACTCGGCGTATCTCGGAGGATCCGGTGTCGGGTGGAGGCTCATGTCCGACGCGCTCGCTCCCGGTGTCGATCCGCTCTCGCCCGCGAACATCATCTGCATCAACCCGGGCGTCCTCGTCGGAACCCTCACACCAGGCACGCCGAAGACGACGGTTATCACCAAGTTCCCGACGCTCGCCTCGGAGGACGGGAAGCACTTCATCGGCGCGTGTACGGCCGGCGGCAGGTACCTGGGAATCGCGCTGAAGCGGGCCGGCTGCCACCACCTGTTGATCACCGGAAGGGCTCCCCGCCCTTCGTACTTGCGAATCGTCGACCAGACCATCGAGCTGGTCGATGCCGCGGAGTACTGGGGCGGCGGAATCGAAGACGTGATGATCGATCTCGTCGAGCGCGAGGGGCCGGAGTCGGGGACGATCGTCATCGGGACCTCGGGGGAGAACCTCGTCCACGAGGCGTTGACGATCGTGGATCGAACGAACTCCCTCGGCCGTGGAGGCCTTGGCGCCGTCATGGGATCGAAGAACCTGAAGGCGATCGTCGTCAACGGGACCGGCGACGTCGAGCTGGCCGATCCGGACACGTTCATCGTCGCCTCCGAACGGATGCGAGAGAGCGTGATGCAGTGGCCACGTAGGGAGCACTGGATCGATCTGGGCCTCGCCGCCGGCTGGGACACGTTCAAGCACACGCAGTACCCGGGCATCTGGCCGAAGGATCGATGGGACGAGCTGTACGGCGAGAAGACGCGGATGGAGACCGTCGAGAACGTCATCGGCTGCAACTCCTGCATTCTCGGCTGTCGCCTCCGCTGGATGACAAAAGGCGGGCAGTTCGACGGCGAGATCGGCTTCGGCTCGCCGTTCAGCAAGAGCGCGACCTCGGGGATGCTCCTCGGAATCGAGGACTTCCGCAAGGTGATCCACTTCGTTGCCGACGCGAACACGAGGACCGGAATCGACTTCTACACGGTCACGCGGATGATCGACTTCGTCACCAAGATGTACGAGATCGGTCGGCTGAACGCGGCTCAGACAGGCGGGCTCGAGCTGTCGCGAAACTACGAGACGTACGAGAAGCTCTACGAGATGACCGTCCGTAGGGAGGGGTTCGGCGACGTCATCGCCGACGGCTGGATGCGCCTGAAGCGAGACTTCGGGTTGGATCCGCAGGAGTACTGGTACGCGGGGATCTGCAAGGGCGTCGACTTCATCTACGACGCTCGCCCCTCGAACTTCCATCCGCTGATGATGACCTTCACCACGCGCCCACGACCGCACCACGGCGGCTCGCACACACGGACGAACAGCCGGAACAAGACGATCGAACAGATCCGCGAGCAGGTCGAGCGATGGGGCCTCGAGAAGGAAACCATCGATCGGATCTTCACCGAATCCGACTACAGCGGGAAGTTCAACGTCGGCCGATACACCCGGTACATGGAGGACATGATGCGCGTTAAGAACGCGATCGGCCTCTGCACGATCTACACGTACCAGGGGTTGCTGTTCGGCAACGACATCGCCGAGCTGTACTCCGCGGCGACCGGTCAGGAGATGACCGCGCTCGGCATGGTCGAGTGTGGCGAACGGATCAACAACGTCGCGAAGATGATGAACGTCCGCGAGGGGTTCAGCCGCGTCGACGACGCGATCCCCGAGGTCTGGTTCCGCCCGATGGA
>Ga0180434_10004417_pt1 | contig 17130 bp, 22 predicted proteins | sample SS_ome_7_FD_132453 | JGI IMG/M metagenome (GOLD analysis project Ga0180434, IMG submission 132453) | Hypersaline lake sediment archaeal communities from the Salton Sea, California, USA - SS_1_D_2 metaG | ecosystem: Environmental > Aquatic > Non-marine Saline and Alkaline > Hypersaline >...
TAATTACCAAGTTGAATTATATCAAGGTGACTTAGGTTCTGAGGAATTAATTGCTCAAATAAAAGTTACTAGAGACACAAATCAAGGTTCAACGGGTTCAGTTCCAATAATGACTCCGATTATGTCAGCTAATACTAGAATTAGTGCTAAATTAGCGACTGAATCTGGTGGTAATGATACATTAGATATAGCAGTTTCATATCACGAATATTAAACTGGAGGTGAAAGGATAATATGGCATATACAACTTATCAAGAGGTAGATAGATTGTTGAAGTGGTTTAGTTTTTCAGCAAGTTCTAAAGTAACAATAACAGATGTTAATACTTATTTTATACCAGAAGCAGATGTAATAATTGATGGTTACATTGGGAGAATTTATGAATTACCAATAACAGATTCAGATGATTTATTAATACTTAAGTATATATCAACTAGAATCTGTGCATGTGAGATAGCACATGTGCTAGTATTACAAGCTAGTGGGGAAATTAGTCCTATTGTTCAAAGATGGTGTGATTCAGCAAAACAGAAGTTACAAGATATAATGAGTAGAAAACTACCGTTACCAAATTCAACATTGAAAACTACTAATAGGTTATATTCTTTCACTTCTCATGGTAATGCTGACTATGAAGCACCAGACCCAAAATGGCTAATGGATGAGGAACAATGGTGATACTATGTTATTTGTTAGAGTAAGCGGAGCAGATCAATTAAGAAGAAATTTAGGAAGTATTGCTCGTAATTTTGATAACTTTAGTAAAGTTTTTGAAAAGATCGCAGATGATTTTAGAAAAACTCAATCAGCTGTATTTAGATCACAGGGGACATATGAGGGTAGAAGTGGATGGAGTCCTCTAAGACCTTCAACAGTTTTAAGAAAAGGTAATAGTACAGTATTAGTTGAAACAGGTTCACTAAAGACCTCATTTACTAGAAAAGGTGGTCATCATATATCACAGATAACAAAAGATAGAGTTATACTGGGTTCATCAGAACCAAAAGGCAAGTTCCATCAAAGTGGTACTAGTAGAATGGTTGCAAGACCACCTTTAACAGCTAGTAATACAACTAATAGAAGATGGGTAAGAATAGCACATAAGGAAATTATGAAAGATATAAGACAGGGGTTGATTTAGTTTGAATAGTGAATATGTATTAAATAATATAAAAACAATGATGGAAACTTATTTAACTGCAATGCTTAGAACGGTTGAAACTGAATCTAGTGCTGTAACTCAAACGATTGACCCTCAAGAGTATCTTATCGGTGAGCGTGATTTAGATATATTAACTATGTTTCCATCTGTATTAATATATGGTAAAAATTCATCAGATAATGATGATGAATTTGGTTATCAAGAAAGACTTTTTAATTATGAAATAGTCGCTTGGGTTGTTGAGAATGACCAAGAGAATTTACATAGATTTGTTGTTAGATATGGGGATAGTATTGTTAGAATATTAAGAAAAGAAAGTTATTGGAATAAGAATTTACATACACCGATTGTTAGAATGTGTACTTTTACAGATTTATTTAAATCTACAATAGGGTATGCTCAAGGTGTAATGATAAATGGTGAAATTAGATACATAATATCTTAATTGAAAGAGAGGTGTACATATGGGTACTCCAAGTAAAATACATGTAGGTGCGGGGAATATCAATTTAAATCCAGATTCTTCACCAATTGACTTAGGTTACACAAGTGAAGGCGGTACACTTACATATAATGCAGAACTCGAAGCGATTTCAGTTGACCAAGTTTTAGCACCAGTAGGATATTTTATTCCCGCAGAAGAGTGTATGTTCGAAACTATACTAGACGAATCTGGAGCAAGCACAGTTCAATATACTGTAGTTGGTGGAACATTGACAACTCAAGCAGCTGATGCTTCAAATAAAGGGTATAGTAAACTTGAATTTGGTGGAGCGTATATTTTAACTGATTATGTTTTTGAATATTTTGCACCAAAAAGAAACGCGGCAAATTTATATGTAAGAATTAGATTATACAAAGTTAACATTAGTCCTAACTTAGAATTGGCTTATAAAAAAGACGGTAAAACAGGTTGGAAATTTACTTGTAAAGCGGCGGCAGATACAACAAAGGATGCTGGTAAACAATTAGGTTATTACTTAGAAGAAACTGCTGACTTAACAGGTACTACACCAACATTGGCAGTAAGTTCAACAGTACCAGCAGACGCAGCAGCAGCAGTTGTTGTAAGTAGTACAATAGTTGTAACATTTAATAGAAATATTCATCCTGAGTCAGTAATAGAAGGTAACTTTATATTAGCAGAAGCAGACGGAATACCAGTTAGTGGTACTGTTTCACAAACTGATTCAGATGAAGTAACATTTACACCAGATAGTAATATGACAGCCTCAACAGTTCATATTTTTGCTATTAGTGAAAATGTAAGAGCTTTAGATGATTATTCAGCAATGGCAGATAATGAGATAATTAATTTTACTACTGCTTAATTTATGATATAATTATCAATAAATAATAATATTGAGGTGGCTAATGTGAAAGATAGTGATAAAAGGAAAATTTATAATACAGCTAAAAAAAGAACTGAAAGAGATAAATTATTAAATAAAGGTGTTGAGATACCATTTGGTCAAACTAATGTTACACTAACAGCTTTAGATTGGGATTCTTCAAATGTATTTGAGGATTCTATTGTAGAATTAAGTAAAAAGTTCTCTTTTTTAACTGGTAGTGATATTATGAAAACAGGGATTGATACACTAATTGAGACAGCAGTTGACATATTAAGAAATGATTTAGTCAAATTAGCAAATGTAGCAACTAATGGTAAGGTTGATATTGATTATATTAAAGAAGTGAAAGCTACAAAGAATGATGTAATAACAGTAGTAATTGAAGCATTTAAGTTAAATTACAGTTACCTAAAAAACTTAATGACCCTAGCTCAAAATCAAGGATTGAAATAAATCAGCGTGAGATTGGTTGGGGTAACGTTTTTGATAAGCTTATGAGTGAGTATAATATGTCAATCATGGATGTTAGAAAGCTCACAAGAGAGCAAATGTTTTTATTTATTGATAAGATACATGATAGGGAAGAAGACAAATTAAAGAATGAAGTACATCTACATGGTGGTAAATGGAAATCTCAAGGTTTAGACACAGATGGAGCAATACCAATTGAGGATATAATAGAGAGCGATAAGAAATTAGGAAAGAAATCAAGTATGTAAGTAGTGAGCCGATTATAAAATTTTATAATCGGCTTTATTCATAGGAGGTGATATTACACATGGCAACTATAGGGGATTTAATTATAAATTTGCAAGTAAGAGGTGGACGTGAAGCAATTTCACAATTTAATGCGTTAAAAAGTGCTATGAGTCCTTTAAATAATGCTTTTAAAAATATTACAAGAGGTTTAATTAGTGGTATAACAGAAGGTCTTAGATTTAATATGATGATGGAAGATATGAACATGTCATTTCGAACATTAACTGGTAGTGCTGCTAAAGGTAAAGGGTTAAGTAATAATATACTAAAGTTAGCGGCAGATACACCATTGGCAACAGAAGCATTGGCAAAAGCAGCAAAAACAATGCTTGGTTATGGTATAGTAGCAGAAGATATCATCCCAAATTTAAAAATGTTAGGTGATTTATCACTTGGTAATAGTGATACTTTACAAAGGTTAGCAACAGCATTTTCTCAAACAACATCAGCAACAAAACTTACTGGTGAAGAAATGAGACAATATCGTAATGCTGGATTAAATCCATTAAAACTTATGTCAGAGCAAACAGGTGTAAGTATGGCTGAGTTAGATCAAAAAATGAGGGATGGTGAAATCTCAGCAGAAATGGTAAAGAAAGCATTTATTGGAGCAACAACAGGTACAGGGAGATTTTCAGGTGCTATGGTTAATGCTTCAAAAACTCTTAGTGGTCAGATGGAGAAATTAAGAGATTATGGTTCTATTTTTCTTGGAGAATTTACTCAACCTATTGTTAATGGTCTTAAACAAATAATACCAACATTTGTTGAGTTTACTCAAAGATTAACAAATGGTAGCTCAATTATAAATAATGTAATAAATACAATGGATTCTATTTTTTCTAAAATAGGTAAAGTTGTAAAAGATGTATTCTCAGGTATGTCTAACGATATGATGGATATAATTATAACAGTAGGTCTTGTTATTGCTGGTATAGCACCGTTAGGAGTTGCCTTTGGTGCAATAGTAGCTGTTATTGGTTTTGCTGTATCTGGTATTAGTGCTTTAATTGGAGTACTTACCTCGATATCTCCTGTTGTATTTGCTGTAATAGGTGCGATAACTGCATTGGGTGCTATATTTTCTACTGTAGTTTCTAGGAATGAAGAAGCAAAATATAGTTTAATTAATGCTTTCCATAGAATTAAAAATACAATAACTGATTCAGCTGACACGATTATAAAAAACTTTAATAAAATTAAAGAGACCATAACAAACCTTATAGACAATGTAATAACGGCAGCTACACCAATAGTTAATACATTTATAGATTCATTAATGGAGATAGATTTTGACACAATTATATTATCAGCTAAACAATTAGGAGCAACTCTTAAACCATTGATAGACATTATAGGGCTTGTTGCTACTGCTTTAGGTGCTGTTTTAGTTGGTGCTATAAATGCAGTAATACGAATAATGGATAATGTGATCGCACTTGCATTAAATCTAGTTGGTGTTATTACTGGTACATTTGAAACACTATATAATATAATAACACTTAATTTTTCAGAAATGGAAGGTAGTATTGATAGATTATGGGCAAATATTGTAGGTCTTATAGGTAATGCTATTCAAATAATACTTGACTTAGTCATGGGGTTTGTTGATGGTATCATTGCTTTCTTTGAAGGTTTATCTAATACATTAGTTGGTAATTCTATTATCCCAGATATGATAAATGCAATAATAAGATGGTTTAATACATTAAAACAAATGGTTGTAAATATAGTTAGTGCTATAGCAACTAGAGTTAAAAATATATTCAATACAATGAAATCAATTATTACATCTATATTTAGTGTAATTGTGAGTGCTGTTAGTAAATCAATGTCTACTATTAAATCAGTAATTAGCAATGGTTTTAATGCTGCTAAGTCTATAGTTAGCAGAGTTATATCTAGCATTAAATCAGTAATTAGCAATGGTTTCAATGCTGCTAGGTCTATAGTTAGTAGGGTTATATCAAGTATCAGATCAGTAATATCAAGTGGTTTCAATGCTGCTAGGTCTATAGTTAGCAGAGTTATATCTAGTATTAGATCAATAGTATCAAGTGGTTTTAATTCAGTTAGATCAAGTATATCCAGAGCTATAAATAGTGCTAGAAGTTTATTATCACGTGGATTTAATGCTATGAAATCAATTGCTAGAAGTGCTATTAATTCCATTAGATCAACGGTTAATAGGTTATATGGTATTTTTAGAAGTGCTATGAGTCGATCTGTGAGTGCTATAAGAAGTGTAGCAGGTTCAATGTATAGAGCAGGAGCAAACTTAGTAGGTAATTTGATAAGAGGTGTGACTTCTAAGATAGCAGCGTTTAGGTCAAAAATATCACAATTAGCAAGAGTTGCAAAACAATATATAGGCTTTAGTTCTCCTACCGAAAAAGGGCCAGGTAGAACCGCTCATAAATGGATTCCTAATTTAATTGATATGATGAGCAAGCAATTAGAACAAGGGGTAGGAAAAATGAGTTTTGCTAGTAGTAAATTGGCAAATGTAATACAAAAGTCAACAACAGCTACTATTGGCAACTCATTGCAAGCTAATAGAACTGTAATTAGTCAAGGTTCACCTAGCAATGTGTTGATACAAATAAATGCAAGTCATATGGATATAGATCAATTAGGAACTGCATTAGTTAGCAAACTAAGATCATATGGAATAAGACCACAATCTCAATAAACCTAGCAAGCAAAATAAACCTAGCAAGCAAAATAAACCTAGCAAGCAAAATAAACCTAGCAAGCAAAATAAACCTAGCAAGCAAAATAAACCTAGCAAGGAGGTGTTTCTTAATTGGGTTTAAGACATTTATATATTGGTGGTACTGGTGGAACTGGTGTAACTCCAACAGGAACAGAAGTACAGATAGGTAAACAATGGACACTAAATCAACGAATAAATAATAAAGATACATTTACATTTACAATCGAGGATGATAATAGTGCAACAATAGAACCATTAGTTGAGATATATTTTTATGATGATACTACCTACATATGGGGTGGAGTTATAAAGACTGTAGATATTGAGAAAACTAGTATCAATAGAGCTGTTTATTCAGTTAAAGCAGAAGATTTTACATGTTTAACTGAAAGACCCTTAGTTATTAGGTCATATGAAAATCAATCAATTTCAAATATTATAGATTCATTAATAACTACATACTTTAGTAGTTATGGTATAAGTGAGGGTACTAATACTATAACTACGGTTATAAAATTAATTAGTTTTAATTATGAAAAAGGTGATAATGTATTAAATCAATTAAAGAATTTTGGTAATTTTCAATGGAATGTAAACAAAGATAAAGAATTAAATTTCACATTAATTACATCAACAACTAGTACCACAACATTGGATAATGAACTATCTTTAAAAAAATCATTAAGTGCTGATAATTACCGTAATGTCCAATATGCAAAAGGGAAGAAGAAAAGAACATCAATAAATTCAGAAAAAACACCAACACCGAAACCAGATGGTAAAACACGAGAATTTTTTACTAATTACCCAATCGCAACAGAGCCAACAGTTGAAACTAATGTTAATGGTGCGGGATGGGTTGTTAAAACAGTTGGATTAAGAGGTTTAACTACTGGTAAAGATTTCTATTGGTCATACAATAGTACCCAAATATCACAAGATGAAAATGGAACTGTTTTAACTGATAGAGTGGCACCAGATACAGATGATCAAATAAGAGTAACTTATATTGGTTTAATACCTTTATTAATTGTAGTGTCTAATACAAATGAGGTCACAGATCATGGCTCTATAGAAAACTATATATATAATAAGTACATAGAGTCACCAGAAGATGGTAAGGATTATGCACAAACTTTATTAGATAAATATAGTAATGATTCTGATAAATTCAGTTTTACCATTCAAAGTAAAACATATGAGATCGGAGAACAAATACCAATTGTAGATACATTATTAAATATAAATGGTGATTTTTTAGCCGAGTCTTGTACATGGTCGCCTAGAGGTATAAATAGTATTAATTATACATATAATGTATTAGATGGTGTCGCACTTGGAGGATGGGAGGAATTTTTCAAAAACTTATTCGCACCAGAAGTTATTGAGCTAGACGATCAAGAAACAGTAATACGTATTTATAATTGGGATGAACCAACAGATCACGATGGACAATATGATATAGAAATTAGTAATGCATTATACCCATCTAATTCACTATATCCAAGTAATACGCTATACCCTAATACTAGCTTAACAGGTACCACAACACTTAATGATTAGAAATGAGGTGATTTCATGTATAGAAGAATACAAAGAAGACCAATTAAAAGAAGAGTTAAAAAAAAGAATCCTTTAAATGAAAATCATGGTCATACTGGGAGATTCTTGATTTGGACAATTGACCCTGTAAGTAAAGAAAGAAGATTTAGAGCAAATAAGAAAAATCTTATTATGGATAGAACATTCACCTATGATATTGGTTATTTGTTCGGTTCATCATCAATTAATCAAGGTCAAATATATCATTTGGCTATAGGTGATGATAATACAGCACCAACGTCAACAGATAGTACACTAGGTAATGAGGTGTACAGAGTACCTGTTACTAGTCAAGTTAGAACTGGTGTAGGAGAATTGACAAGTGAGTTTTATATTACTAATACTGAATTCTCAGGTGATATTGAAGAGCTTGGCATATATGCAGGGTTAACATCTGAGGATTGGAATGGTGGCACTGGTGCTGATACTGGAATATTATTAGCTAGAGTCTTATATAGTGATACAAAGGGAAGTAATGAGGAATTATTAATACAAAGAATAGATAGTTTTAGTTAAAGGAGTGATTTTAAATGTTATATCAAGTTACTAGAGATTATGAGATACCAGATGGAGGAATAACAGAACAATTTAGGTTAAATTCGTATGCTAATTTTTCAATGGATTTAATTAATATTGTTAGAGTTGATAATAAGTTAATTAAAATATATGACTATAGTGAATATCAAGGTGATAAGGAATTTGAAGAAGAAATAGATGTAATTGATGATGATGGTAAAACAATTAAAGCTATGAAGAAAATTACACGAAATGTTTTAAGCTTTACTTGTTTAATTAGTAATAATGATAAAGTAGTAAAAAATGGTAAATACAAAGCGGTTAAAGAAAAAAGGATATTACCTAAGATAGATACACCAGAGTTATATGAGCATGTCCAAGATATACAAGATAAACCAAATCAACCTAAGAAAGAGAAAAAGCCACCAAAACCACCAAAAGCACCACTAGAAGATTTAGTACCAATTAAAGATGATAAATTAATTAAGGGTTGAGGTGATAACATATGACAGTACATGGTAATTTTTCAGAATTAACTTATACTAATGGTTCTGGAACTGCTATTAATGCAGTTAATTTAAATGCTTCACAGGCAGTTATGAAAATAACTGATACTGAACTATCTCGTAGTTTAACTTTCTCATGGGAACAGTATAAGGAATTATTTTTCTATTGTAGCAATAAGGTAATAAATACATTCAATGATTATTCAATATGGACAGATACAGGAACATTAACTAGAAGTGAGGCAGACTATGATGAATGTATGATACATGGTCGAGGTGTAAAGGTATTAGAACCAGATAACACAGCAGGAGAACTAGCTATATATGACTCAGGTCATCCACAACAAGATTTAACAGAATTTGAGAGTGGGGATGTTGCCGCTTCTGGTGCTTTAATTTGTCTACTTGTGTATATCTCAGATACAACATATATTACAAGGATATCAATGAGATTTGGCATAGATACAAGTAATTATTATTACTATGATAAAACTACAGGTCTTGTAAATGGATGGAATATCATTACAGTTCCTAAGAGTTCATTTAGTACATTTGGAACACCAGTTGATTGGACAGCGATAGATTATGTAGCATATAGAGCTTTATTCGCAGCCAATGCACAAAATGAGTATATTATACTTAACCATTGTGCATTAGTTAGACCAGATTCAGTAACAGCGACACTTATGAATCCTTTTGTAGCCAATGATCATAGTGGTAACTGGGATGTTGAGATAATGACTCCAAGTAGTCAATATTTGGTTTATAAAGACGAACAATTAGAAGAAATATGTCTTACATCATGCTTACAAAATGGTCTATCTTCATCAAATCCAGACTTCTTAGGTTCTGGGTTTGTATGTAGTAGTTTTACAGCTTCATTTAGGATGGTAATAAAATCAACAACATATAGTCAGGGTTTAATGTGGTATGTTGATGATAATAATTGGATATTATTTCAATTTGATTTAGGAGATGCTCAGATAACTGAAATGTATGGTGGTAGTGGTAGTTTACATTATTCAACACCAGATGCCAGTATAAAAGTTGGTACAACTGTTATTTTTAGGATTGAAAAAGTTGGTGGTGGTACTGCTAGGTTGTGGGTAACTGATGAAAGCGAAACCTTTACATTTGTTGAAGTAGCTACAGAAACTTTAAATTTTGCAGATTCTGACGAAGGTGAAGTCGGTATTGGTGCTTATAGTACTAGTAACTTAGGCACATTCCAAGATTTTGTCATGAGTAATAGGAGAATAGATCAATTAAAATTACCTGAGTTAAAAATTAATAATATAAAGAAGGTTCAATATGTAATTAAGTCAGCAGATGAAGGAAGAGCAACAGATACAAGTTACACTGATGATTCAGAATTATTATTAAGACTTAGACCATTTGGTACTTATAGATATAAATTTAACATATTAACTTATGGTCATACATCTGGTGACTTTAAAGCTCGATTAGGTTCAACTGGTGATGTAGATTTAGGAACATATAAAGCTATAAGAGGTATTCCTAATACAGAAAGTGATCCGAAAAATGCTAATGTTAAGACTCAGGCAAGCATACCAACAAATGGGGACGCGTATGGGACAAGTACAAGTGATACAACATTTGTAACAATAGAAGGTATAGTAAAAACAGATGGTCAAGGTGGTTTTATCTCTTTACAATGGGGACAATACTCTAGTCATGCAACAGCTACCTATGTTAGAGAAGATTCTACATTAATTGTTGAAAAAATAGACGATAATTATTAACAGTTATTAAAAAATACTAATGAGTTATTTATATAAGTAACTCATTAGTATTATGACAAGAGTAGAAAATAATATTATTTGTGACTGATGTATATTAACATTATACTACTTAGGGAGTGTATAATATAGTACTTCTATTAAACCTTTCCAATTATGACCATCTTTATGTATTCTTTTTAGATCGTCTAAGTAAACACTTGACCATTTTGATACTTCTTTTAATATTTGTTCATAATTCTTTTTATGTTTTGGTGTTTCTGTGATATAAGTTAAGTTAAAATATTCACAGATACCCTTACACGCTTCAACAGCACATTCTTTTTGATAACTGATACTCTTCATTAAATTTGCTTCATTCATTATATCCATGAATCCAAATTCACTTAAAACAGCAGGCATTGTTGTTTCCCTCAGTACGAAAAAATCCGCTGATTTAACGCCTCTATCTTTTAATGGTGTACCTTGTAAGCTGTATTTATGAATACATTTTGCTAGTTTTTTACCAGACGAACTATTAGGGTAATGGTATGTCTCAATGCCACCTTTACCAGACCTCCAAGAGTTAGTAAGAGCATTAAAATGAATACTATAAAAAATATCACTTTTCTCTTTATTTGCTCTATTTGTGCGAACATAAAGCGGTGTATCGCTTCGTTCTGGTGATACGTCGTGAGCTTTTAATCGTGGTTGCCTGTCTAGCTCTTCAATTAAAAAGTTTTTACAAGCATGATTAAATTCATTTTCCCTTATCTGTATGCCATTTGGGTACTTAGGTGTTCTTTTTCCTAAAGTTTCGAGACCATGTCCATCCGAGCAACTAACAGTGTAAATTTTACTCATATTATTACTCCTTTCTATTTACCAAAATAGGTAACTATTACACCCAATAAACACATAATAACACCAATTAAAGATGTTAAAACTAAATTACTATTGTTTTTCAATGTTTTCTTTAGTTCATCTATCTCCTTTTGTTGTTCATCATTGCAATATTTTTGTAATTCAATTTTGGTATTTAAATCTAATATATATCTTAATTGTTTACATTGACTTGAGTTGTTATTATTTTCGCTCATAACATAAACATTCCTTTTTATTTACATTGTATCATTTATTAGTTATCAATAAAAGAATTGAATATTAATATATATAACTGATAAAATATAATTAAGTGATTATTAATCTTATAGTTTAACACACAATAATAAACTATTAATGAGGTGATTTAATGCAACATGATATTCAAAGTAGATTAAAAAGTAAAGTACTATGGTTGGCTATAGCTAGTCAATTAGGAATCATCTTAGTTACATTAGGAATCTTCGATGATACAGTATTAGCAGAATACAAAACAATAGTTAATGCAGCATTAGTAATACTAGGTTCATTAGGCATTATAAATAACCCTACAGATAGAAATCACTTATAATAAAACTGTAAATATTTAATATATTAGGCTATTTACTTAGCCTATTTTTTTTAAATAATAATAAATGGAGGGTAAATTATGAATGTTCCAGTTAAAAATATAAGTAATTATAGACATAATGTTAAATACAATTTGAATTCGCTATATATTAAAAAAATAATAAAAATGAAAGGTATAACTACAGATCAATTAATGAAATTATTCAATCGCAGTATAGCAGCAACATACGCTAGGTTGTCTGGTACTAAACCAATATCATTAGAGGAAGGATTCAAATTATCTGAATTGTTACAAATAGATATGATTAAACTATTTGCACCAACTCAAGAAGATATAATGGACGTAATTGTTAGAGATAAGTTATGATTGATAATTATTTCTCAAATGATTATCATAGAATAGCCTATTGTATAAATAGAAATGAATTGATAAAACATTTGAGAGATCAATTAAATGAAAATGGTAAAAAATTATCTATTGGTGAAATTGATAAAAAGATTTATATAACTGTATTATATGAGGGTAACATGATAAAAATGACTATACCTGACAATTTCGCAAAATCAATTAAGATTCATAATATATATTGCATTATACATAATAGTTTCATTTCAGATAATAGCGATTATGATTAAAAGGTTATAGGTTATAGTTTAAACTATAACCTTTGTTTCATATGGTAGTATAATATATACTCCATTTTTCTTTTTCTTTTTTATTTTTAATTGTGAATAATCTGAGAATTCAAAGGTTTGATAAATGATTTCTGAGTCTTCTTCAATATCAACAGTTAATACATTGTTGTCAATTTTAAATATAATCTCTAGACTTAGGGTTAATGGTTTATTTTCTAAATTAGCCTTAATTATTCTTTTATAAGCCTTGTGAGCTAATGTTTCATTTTTTAAAGAAATGTTTTTATGTGAATTAGGTTTTAATACCTTTTTAATTGATTTCGAATCATTATATCTTTGGTTTAATTCTTGTCTAAGAAAGATTATACTAATAACCAATATTACCAGTAATACGCTTAACAATATCTTATTCAATCATATCACTCTTTCTTATAAAAATATCTACATTAACACTTAACCTTTTTAATTGTTCATTTAAAGATTTCTTTAAATCTTCATTTTTTTTATCGTTATATAAATGAATATCAATGAAATCAACCCAATTATTAATTTCATTGATATGTTGTTTAATTATATTATCTATTTCATCCCTAATATTCATAATTCACCTATTTTACTAACTTATATTTCTTGTGAAAATCTTCATACGATAACCAATAAATATGATCTTCATTGTTATTAACGTATACATACTCATAACCATTTTTATGCTTATCTGAATCTACATAAAATAAATCATTATCCTTAGCATACTTATAATAACTTTTAGCCATAGCGTAGATATCGCCATTACTTAAAGATTGAATTTTACATTTATATTTTTCCTTATAAACCATTTTTACTCAATCCTCCTTAAGTTATTCATTCCTTTTCTTTTCATCTATATAATTCTTGATGAATTTACAAATGACATGAGACATAGTCCTACCATCACAAGCTTTTTTAAATTCTTTCTTTAAATCATCACCAACTATTATTACAATTCTATCATCTTTTTTACTCACTTATACCACTTCCTTTATTTATTTATTAATTGATTACATGTTATCATGAATTACAATCTATGTCAATAGCTTAACAATTAAAAAAATAAGAATCCTATTTAAGAATCCTTATTTTACTATGTTTTACATTAGTTTGATTTTATGATATACTATTACTGATAAATGATAATTTTTTAAATATTCGATAAATGTTTGTACTGACTAAGTATATCATCTTTAACCTTGAGACCAACTAAACCACGACTTGTTGGTTTTTTTGTTACTGGATTTATAACATTTTTACTTTCTTTAATTGCTTTAAATTTATTAGCTATTTCACTTCTTAATTGTGACCCTGACTTTTTAAATTTAATATTTTCTTCTTCACAGTAATTTTTAAACCAATATAATAGATCACTTGTAACCAGTTGTCCATCTTCTTTTAACTCAAACCACTCGTTTACGAAATCAACTACTGGTGAATCTTGTGTAATATAGTCTTTTATAATTTCCTCATTTTCACTATTTACACTAAAGTTTAAATTGTTACTAAGTAACCTTCTTAATCCTTCAAACATCCAATTAAAAACACCCTCATAATTAAATTTGTTCAATAAGTCTTTATCTTGTTTTTCTTTTGGGCAAATATTTTTAAAAGGTATAATGATAAATCTATTAAAAAATTCTGGTGACTTGTCATAAGTCATTGGTAATTGATTAGCACTAAAATACATCCTAGCGGTATTGTAGCCAAATATACTATCTTGACGTTTTTTCTCATATTTCATTAAATCATCACCAGTTAACATCTTAATAACACTTGTATCTTCAATCGGTGAAGCGGGTAAGTCAGCACATACATTTACTAGTTTTGATAATAATGAAGCAGTATCAAATCTAGAGTTCTTTTTAGCTAAATCTTGCAATGGTTCACCACTACTATTTTCAATTCCTACTATTTTCAATAGTGTACTAAGTATAACGGATTTTCCAGTATCACCCTTACCATAAAGCATGAAGAATTTTTTTGCTCTATTATGAGGAATTAAACTATATCCCATAACTTCCTGTAGTAATTTTTGTTGACGTTTTGGTAATACTTCGTCTAAAAAATTACTAAATATCTCACATTTTACATCTGAATTGTAGTTATGATTTAATTGTATTGTACTGAGGTTATCTGGTGAATGTTCTTTTTTAGTAAACTCAGAAGAACCATTTTCAAGTGTTAATATACAATTTTTCATATTTATCTGTGTATTAGATGTATTAAATTTAGAAAATTTGGTAAATTCCCTTAGTATCTGTTTGTATACTTCATCAACATATTTTGACTCTTTGAATTTATTATTATCATTATCTATCATGTGATTCTCTATTAACTTGGTTAATTCTTGTCTTTCTATAATCTTATATACACCATTATCATATATATAAATATTTTGTTCTGTATTAACTATATTGTGATCTATTACCAAATGATTCCTTAATTTAGTATAATCTAACTTATAATTATTTTTATCATCCATATAGAACCATTCTTTATCTAATGTTTGATTTTGTTTTTCAAAATCCATATTTAGATTAAACATATCATTTAATTTAACTACAGCTTTAAATGGTGTAATGTCTTCCATTAAAGCTACAAAATCAATTACAGAACCACCAGTATTACAGCCAAAACAATTAAAGGAATTAGTTACCTCATATATAGCCATACTCGGTGTATTATCATCATGATCTGGTAATGGGCAATTAATAAGAGTACCATTATAATCAATACAGTATCTATCTAAAATATCAACTATATCTATTTCACTTTTAACAAAATCAAAGATATTGTTGATATCTTCTTTTTGCATTTCTGTATTTCTTTGATACTTGTCTTTAACCTTATTTACATCAATTTTACTTAGTAGGTCTATTTTAGTATATAATTGGTTTACCTTTTTATTCGCTTTTGGTAAGTATTCAAAATGGTAATTTTCGTAAACATCACCAGTTAAAATCATACAATGTTTTTGAGTGAACACTTCTATACCACATTTAGTAGGTAAATTGGAATACTTAGAATGTACTTTATGTAATTTAATGCTCTTGTTTATCTTCTTTTCTAATGTTGAATTAATCCTATAGATGATATGTAAACCATAACCACTAATAGAATATTCAATATATGGTTTAGTATTCTCTATATCTAAATTAGTTAATATTTCTTTTCCCCAATCATATAATTTCTTATTTTCATCAAAACATCTATCTAAATCAATTACTACATAGTCATTTCCTAATATGTATGTATGGTATAGATTGTTTGGGTTATCAGTACTAACGGATAAAAAGGTATTATGATTACTTTCATTAGACCAATCAATGTTATATCCATCTTTGTTACATGGTGCTTTCTTTAGGTTACTATATACCCATCTATTCATATCTTTTATTTCTTTAGGTATATTGTGGATATTATCGACATTAGTTATATTTATTACTTCTTTTATATTATTTGTCTCTATCTTATTTAAAATATCCATGCTTGATACCTCCTTCTTATTTAACATTAGTGTTATAGTTATCTTTTTTTAGCTCTAAGTTATCAAAATTATTAATTAAAAATTCTAGAACAGTAGTCATGTTTTCCCCTTGTCTTTTAGCTATATTTTCTAATTTTTCTATAGTCTCAGGGTAAAATTTGTATGTCTTGGCAATCTTCTTTACTCTTTCTGGTTTAATTACTTTTAAATTAGTCATAATGCAATTACCTCCATTTATTTATTTATTTTTAATCGGTAAATACATTCTATACTATATTTATATTAATGTCAATACTTTATAATAAATATTTACTGTTAATACTTTAACAATCTTATTTACACTAATGATATGTTATGTTAAAATAGTTGCAGATATTAATGAATGGTATCTTACAAACCCTTATAATTTGTTTTAGTCATAATTATTAAAAAAAAAGAAGACAACTATGTAGTTGTCTTTTTTTGAATTATCGCTTTATTTTAAAATTAATTATGTCAGCCAATTAATTATATAATAATTTACAATAAATTATAAGTATGGTAATATTTAAATCATGCATTGCTATAAAAGGTTTTGCTAACTGATACAAGGTTTTCTTGATACCTCAAACAAATTTAAGTTGATTCAATTAAGAAAAGACCACATGATATGGTCTTTTTCTACATTAATTAATGATAATAATCGTTAACTCTTGTATACATTCATGTAATAATATGTTAAAATAATAAATGAATAGAAATGATAGTATTCTAGTAACCTAATACCCTTATTTTTTGTTTTGTTTCATATAAGAAAAAAAGACCACATCATATGGTCTTTTTTTATATTTATTAGTATGTTATTATAAGATTGTAGAAACATATTTCCTTTTAATTTAATAATTTTAGTAAATTATAGATTCAAATAAGAAAAGACCATATCATGTGGTCTTTTCTACGTTTTTACAAATTTTCACTAACTCTATAACTTTTCGAATTACTTTTATAAATAACTTTTTCTTCTAATAATTTTGGTTTCAAGTTGTCTACTTCATATCTTTTCATATTCATAAATAATGTTATTTTTGCAATTGGGAATTGTTTACCTTGCATATTATTATCTTTTAGAAATTTAACAATTTTTGCAATATTTGTATCTGAATAATCAAAACCAATCTTTTTTGAACTTGA
>Ga0180434_10004418_pt1 | contig 17130 bp, 25 predicted proteins | sample SS_ome_7_FD_132453 | JGI IMG/M metagenome (GOLD analysis project Ga0180434, IMG submission 132453) | Hypersaline lake sediment archaeal communities from the Salton Sea, California, USA - SS_1_D_2 metaG | ecosystem: Environmental > Aquatic > Non-marine Saline and Alkaline > Hypersaline >...
AGGCAAGCCCTCATTTGTTCTGTGCTGTGCTTGACCAATGGCAGCATCAGAAGAGTCAATCCCTATGATCATTCCATGGGGTTTGTCCGCTTGCTTTTTCTCCAGCAGAATCTCTGCCATGAGGATAGATCCGTATCCCGTTCCACAGCACGCATCCAGTATGTCATCGCTGGGATCGAGATGAGATGCCGCCCACTTGTACCGCTCCAAGTGCATGAAGTCCGTGACCTCCCCGGCCTGTCTCTCGCGGGGAATGTTTCTGATCTCCATCACCTTGGCAGGCGTCCCCCAAGCCTTGCACCCGTCCGGTATGACCGTGCCCTTGGTCAACAGAGACTTCGCCCCGATGATGCAGTCATCACCGATCACGGTCCCAGCGAGAATCACCACGTCCGCACCGATCCAGACATTATTCCCGATGATCACGGGGGCAGTCAGGAGGGGAGCGGACCGGAAGGGGACGGCGGTATCAGGATGCTCCACGCTGTAAATCTTGCACCCCGGGCCGATCTTCACACCGTCCCCGATGCGCACCCCTCCGTTAGCCTGGATGACGCAGTGGGCACCGATGACCGAAGCCTCACCGAGCCATAGGTCCCCGTTCATAATCTCGATATAGGCGGCGTGTCTGATCTCACAGTCAGGCGCTAGATGCACATTGCCCTTGCCGCCGAACGTCTCCACCATGACAGAGGGAGCGATCTTGACGTTCTCATGCTCCGTTGTGTCTTCGAAGTCGTCATCCTTCTTGACCTCTATGGGCGGAAGGGTTTTGACTTCCTTGCCTTCCCATTTCTTGGTGAAGATGCCGTGAGCTTTTGCGGTTGCTGATTCCATCTGAGCGGGGACGGGCATTTAATTTTCCTCAAAAGCTTTTGAAAACGTGCTGTGCCTCTCGTGTTTCACCACGGCGGTATGACAGATCTTGAGATAGAAGCCGTTATTCCTTGCCCTCCAGCAGTAGTCATTGTCCTCATAGCCGTAGCCGTTGAAGGCTTCATCCAACGCCCCAACCTGAACCACGACCTGGCGCGGAATGTACACGCACACGAAGCACAGCATGTTCTCCTCAGACTTCCAGAAGAGGGAATCATCCAGGGCGGAGATATGCTGATTCGGATTCCCCACGTCCGTGATGAGCGGGGAGACGATGCCGAGCTTCTTGTCATAGGCTGCACGCTGGAGGTTATCGAGCCAGAAGTCACAGGCGACCTCCGCGTCATCGTTCATAATCACGTTGTCACAGGTAGGCTTCAGGGCTTGGTTGATATTACGGGCGAAGATGAAGGGCTTGACCCCGGGCCTCACTTCCACGAGCGGACCGTCAGGCTCCACGGCAATGCCGTCAGCAACCACGGAGATGAAGTAGGGGACGGCGGTCTTTGCCTTGATGATGGACTCATAGCACCGGCCCAGCAGTTCAGCGGTTGCCGAGGGGATGATAATATTCACCGGCTTGTTGCTGACAGGCGCGGAGGGCTTGGCGTTGGAATTGGACTTTCCACGATAAAAGTCTCGGTTGTGTTCCATGTCCTTGTACATGGGATGCTTCGGGTCCATGAGGGTCAGGGCGCGATCCGTGGCCTTTGCCCCGGCCTCGAAGTTGTTCAGGTGGGAATAGATCACGCTGAGTCTGTACCAGGGGAGCCACGAATAGGCGGCAGTCTCGAGGAAGAGGAGGGAATCCGGCATCTTGCCTTCGTACTTCGTAGCGATCTCATAGAACCGCGCACCCTCTGCCGGGTTCTCCCCGTTGGTCACGTCCCCCAGGTAGAACCACGGCTCCACCCTGCGCTGATCCTCGCACGCTGCACGGATGAAGCAGAGCTTCGCTTCGGGAAGTGACTTCATCGCCATGTAGCATTTGCCCATGTTGATCAGGGCTTGACATCTCTCCTCATGCCACTTGGAGAGGAGGAGATACTTGACGTAGTATTCAATTGCCTCTTCCGGCTTGTGCCACTTCGGGTTTTCCATGCAGGTATTTCCGAGGTAGAACAACGGGCGCGGGCTGTTCGGATTGAGTGCGGCCTCAAGTTCAAGATTCTGCATGTAGAGCTCGATCTTCTTCTTGTGATCCTCCACCGTCATCTTTTTGTCGCGCTTGTCATGCAGGAGGATGATGGACTTGGCCATGAGGCGCTTTTCATTGTTGAAATGGACGACCTCGTGAATCCGCCCGTGCCAAGTGAGGCCCTTGCGGAAGCAGCGGACAAGGTGGTGAATGTGGGCCGGGTTCTTCAGGCGGTCGTTGTAGCCTGCCCAGATGGGGATGAGCACGGAATCAGAGCGATTGAAGTATTCCTTGATCTTGGATCGAAAGACCTTCTGAGAGTCCGGGTGGAGATATTCATCCGCATCGACGGAGAAGATCACATCGGCCTGGACGCCCTCCTGTGCGAAGTTGCGGGCGCGGGCGTAGTTGAAGGGGAGAGGACGAATAGATGTAGCTTTAGCATCAGGCGTCATTGCCGCTGGATTTGGATTCAGCGCCAACAGAGTGGCATTCACCCGATCAATGTATGCCCTTGCCCCGTCTTCTGTATCGAAGATGTGATCGGGGAGCACCCCGGTATTCTCGTCATCCCACGCCCCCCACTCCTCTTCATAGAACTTGACGATGGCCCCATGCTTCCGTGCGATCTCCACGGAGTCGTCAGTTGACCCCGTGTCCGCAATGTGGATCTCATCCACCACCAGCTTGAAGGACTTGAGGCAACGCTCCAGTACAGCCGCCTCGTTCTTCATGATCATACAGAGCGCGATCTTCATTCTCTTTGCCTGCCCTTCCGCCGCATCCGGCTCCTGGGAGCTTCTTTCTCCCGTTCGATCTTTTTCGAGCAGGACCGGCAGAATCGGTGGAAGGGGCCGCTTGAGACGAAGTCCTTCCCGCACGACATGCAGGGACGCCTGTTGCCCTTTGGTCTTCCGGTCACCGCGTTAATCCCAAAGCAATGACCCCTGGGTGACGCAGATCCAACCAAAGGCGGGACGAGCGCAGGGGTCATTGCGGGTTACTTGCGAGTGCTGCGTCACCAGAAGTAGGTATATGCTGTTTTCGAGGGTTTGAGGGCGGGGCAAAGTCTAGTCTAGACTTTTGGCATCTCTCGAAGGGATGAGGTCAGAATATATATAAGAGAGCGCACTTATCAGGAGCACCGACATGGCAAAGAAAACCGCACAGAAGAAGGCCCCCACCCTTTCCCTCAAAGATCTCAAGCCCGATCCGGAGAACCCGCGCACGATCACGAAGGAAGCCCTGGACGGCCTCGAGGTTTCAGAGCGCGAGTTCGGGGACATATCGGGGATCGTCTGGAATGAGCGGACCGATCAGATGGTCTGCGGACATCAACGACTGAAGGCTTTGAAGCAAGCCTACGGGGACAAGCTCACGATGAAGCGGAATGTCATCCACACCCCGGACGGCCACGCCTTCCCGGTTCGCATCGTGGATTGGCCCGTGGAGAAACAGCGGGCCGCGAACCTTGCGGCGAATCATCCGGGCATCTCGGGTGACTGGACGGCGAACGCGACGGCGCAGCTTGAGAGGATCAGGGAGGAGAGCGCGGAGTTGTATGAGGGGTTGAACTTCGATGGATTACTTGAGCGGTTAGACAATCTCAAGGGGGAATTTGAAGACGATGCTCAGTCTGATTCTAAATCCTCTGATGAGGAAATATACACGACAAAAATATCTGCTCCGATATATGAGCCGAAGGGGGATTGTCCACCGATAGAAGATCTCATAGATCGAGAGAAGACAAGGCAATTGATCTCTGAAATCAATGAGGCAAGTCTACCGGATGAGATCTCAGATTTTCTCAAGCTTGCAGCAGAGCGACATACATCATTCATTTTCAGCAAGATCGCAGAATATTATTGTCATGCAACTCCCGAAGTACAGGATTTAATGGAACGATCCGGATTAGTCATCATCGACTTTGACAAGGCAATTGAATATGGCTTTGTCCATATGACTGAGAGACTGATGGAGATTGCCGATAAAGAAGATGAGGAGAATGAAAATGCGTGATGATTTCTGTATCTTTATCCTGAGTCATGGGCGTCCGGATCGCGTGAAAACATTGGACACACTGAGACGGGCAGGCTATACGGGGAAATGCTATATCGTCTTGGATGATGAAGATCAATCCATTGATGAATACCGCAAGAATTACGGGGATATGATTCTCGTCTTCAGCAAAGATGAAGCGGCAGAATATACGGAGCCCGGTGATAACTTCAATGATCGCCGTACGCCACTCTATGCCCGAAATGCTTGTTTTAGGTTAGCAAAGAAGGCTGATTGTCGCTATTTCATGGAGCTAGATGATGACTATTCTACCTTTCAAATATTATTAAATAGCAATTTTATATGGAGACATAGGACTGTTCGCAAGGGGATGGATGACTTGCTTGAATCCATGCTGGAATATTATGAATCCTCGCCACAGATTCAGACGATAGCTATGGCACAAGGCGGGGAATTTATCGGAGGGGGGAGATATTTAATCAATCAGAGTATCAGTATGCGCAGAAAGGCCATGAATTCATTCTTATGTTCAGTGGATAGGCCTTTTGATTTTTTTTCAAGACTGAATGATGATGTAACGACCTACGTTGTCCTTGGTCGTCAAGGGAAATTATTTTTCACCATCATGCAGCTTTGCTTGATCCAAGTGCAGACCCAAATAAATCCAGGAGGACTCACAGAGGCCTATCTTGATTTTGGAACGTACGTTAAATCTTTCTATTCTATTATGTTTGCGCCGTCCTGCGTGAAAATTGGAATGCTTGGGGATTGGCGCAGTCCACATTTTCGAATTCATCATCAAATCAATTGGCATCGAGTTGCCCCTAAGATTCTGCGGGAAGAGATGAAGAAAGAATCATTCTGATCTTCTCCCTGCTCTTCGGCCCGGGAATCTTGACCCCGCTCTTCCATTTATATATCGTCACCCGGGCCATGCCCAGGGCGTCCGCGATCTGCTGGGCGGGGAGCCCGGTTTCCCATAGGCGGGTGAGCAGGGATTGGGTATCATCATCGGGCAGGATCTGCCCGCAGGCGTGGCATCGTTTGCGGCGTCCCATCTAGTCCTCCTTTTCATTCCCCCGACCGGATGGCCGGGGGCATCTCGGTTTCCCTATGCACTCTTTTTGATTTTCAGTCCCTGCTGTTTCTTGATATTACCTAGCAGGAGGTTTGCAAATTTGACCTGATCCGCCTGAACGTTCGGGGCAAAGCTTTTGATTTTACCCCCATCGAAGAAGACCGACTCACGGCGTACGCCCGCGTAGTCCATTCGGACCTCTATAGGGTAGGAACCCTGATTCTTAGTTACGAGGAAGACGATCTCGGGATCAGCCATAAGGTCGCCATTCTGTTCTGAATAATGGCCGACCGAATAGATCCATCCGAGGTCCACAACTGTAATGCATTCGACGTGAACGGCCATAAAGACCTCCGGGGCATTATCAATATCGCAATACTGCCCGCATTCTGTCATGCCTTCGATGAGATCCCGAAGCACTGCGTCCGCTCTCTTGCTAATAGCCTTCATCCTTGCCTCCCCTTCGTTCTCAGTTTGTTTGGTTGTGTTTTTCATTCTAAAGATATTATACCATAAAAGTATCGAAAGGGAAGAGGGAATATACTTTTTTTGTACTAATTTTTCTCCCTGTGTAATAAGATGATACACCCCCACACCCCCGCAGTGTCCAGAAATCAGGACACTTTCGGGCGATATGCTCTGAGACGCCCATAAATCGATTCTAAGGCGATGCACTCTCCGGGTGGGTTCTATATCGAAAATCGCTTAAAATCGATTTTTAGCCCCATCCCCGTCGCTCCCTGCTGGGGCAGAAGCGATCTCGTGATCAGCCCGAAATGATCAGGATTTTGATAAGGATTCGGGGCGAATATCGGCAATTGATCAGAGATTCGGGCGGGAATCGCTCGATTTAGGAGGGGGACCAGGCCGTCATAAGTCCATGGTATACTACAGGCTTGGCCTACTTTCACGCTTCAAGCGGGTCTGTATGGCTGATCGGTCCTCTAAGGACGCTCTGAGGCCTCTCGCCTTTTGGTCCCGCGTAAGTCGGGGGCGGGCCAAGGCTTCCGGTATGTCCACTCCCAATTGATAAGGGTTCCTGATCAGAGTTTCATCCTGTCCCGCACCGATGAGATGTGCCGGGGAGACAGGTGAGCGTATCCCTCGGTCGTCGCCTCGGTGGAGTGCCCCATCAGATCCGCGACCGTCCGCAGGTCCACCCCCTCCATCACCAGATGGGAGGCGAAGGTGTGCCTAAAGACGTGGGGGCCGAACGGGGTGATCCCCGCGTTCTTCAGCGCCCTCCTCACGGCTCGGTTGCTCTTGTATCCCAGATGGGGCAGGACCTTCTCCTGGCTCTGATCCATGGCCTCGAGGACGGCCCGGACCTTATCGGATATCGGGATGGCCCTGTCCTTCCCCCCCTTCCCCTGCCTCACGGTGATGATGCTGTTGATCATGTCCACATCGGCCCAGAGCAGATTGACCATCTCGGTGATCCGCATCCCCGTTCCCATGGCAATGCGGACGAAGTCCTCAACCCATACCGGACGGTTGACCGAGGCCAGATATTCATCATATTTCCGGCAGGCGTTGATCACGTCTTCGATCTGCGCCATGGTCAACCATCTGGGAAGCTTGCGCTTTTTGGCCATGGGAGTGAGCTTCTGGGCCGGGTTGTCGTCAATGATGCCACGGACCTGACACCAGGAGAGAAAGGTTCTCAGGGCAGACGCATATCGGTTGAACGTGGCCGCAGCCCAACCGCGTTCACGCTGATGATCGTACATGAACTTTTCAAGGGCCTCGAAGGTCCACCCTTGAATCGATCTTGCCCCGATGGATTCACAGGCAAGCAACAACGCGGCGCGTATCCCGTGGGCGGATCGCTCAGTCTGTCTAGCATAGACCCAGTCCGAATAGGCCTTGATGATTTGCTCAAGGCTGGATCCACGCTCCACCGGCTTCATGGTAGCGGCCTTCGGCCTGGATTCCGCCCGCTCCCATAGTTCATTTTCCACGCGGGAGATCTCCCGGGCGCTGGGCTTGCGCTTTGACTTGAGGGACTTCCGCAACTGCTTCCCGTGGCGCGGCTCAATGTAGACGTACCAGTATCCGTTCGTCCGCCTAAAGGCTGGCACTCCCCCTCCCGCTCCTCATTTGAAAATGCAATCTGAACACTTGCTCGGCAACCCCCTCCCCCTTCGGTAGACGGCAGGCCGAACCATCAGCGTATGCTGGGCCTTCCCGCACTCCTCACAGATCAACACCATGCCGAGCTCCATCTCATAGGCGGCGTACCATCTCGCCCGTAGGCGCTGATCATCCAGGGCTTTTGATGCAAGATAGTATTCATAATAATCCGCCCCTTGAATGTCAAATCCTGAATCAACCTCAATATCCTCTGCAATGTATTCATGGAAGGCGGTCCAGAAGACGCCGTGCTCGTCAAGGTATCGGTCGATGAAGTACAGATAGGCTTCGGACCAGATCTCATTGATCAGGCGACGGGTGCGGACGTGGGCCTCATCCATGGATTGCCAGAACCATCCGGTATGAAGCCTAGCGAACTCTGGGCCATAATAGCCGAGGGTTACGATGCTGTGGGATTCAAGGGTCATTCCGTTAATACCTCACCATTCTCATAGTCAATGACCTTGCCGTCTTTGTATAGGAGGTGATCCGGTTCAAGGTTCTTTGATGCCCCCGTCGCGACATCCACCAGCATGGCGATCAAGCCGCCAATCAACCCCCCGGCCACAAACCAGACGGCGTTGAGCCATAGCACCTGATTCCCCCATATATCCTGAGAGATCGTGATTCTTCGCCCGTTCGGGAAGACAACGAAGTGGTCGCTTTTGCGCTTCAGATTAAGCTTCACAGGGGTCTTGTGCTTGAAACCATCCACCCGGACGTATTGGCCGGACGGATTGCTCTCTATTAAGATCTCTTCCTTTTCTCCCGTGATCATCGTGCAACATCCCTGTAGGATAAGGGCGGAAGTTAAGATAAGACATATTCCCGTTTTCATTTGGCAGTCCTCCACGGAATCCTACATGTTTGAGGGATATGACCAACCACCGCCCCCCCTGTTCCTGCGAGCAATTAAAATAGAGTCCCTATGATCTGCATAGCCCGGACGCGCTTCAGGGATGTGCGAGAACGCACACGCAATTCAGGCCTTCGGCTGATAAACAGATGTTGCTTTTTCTCTACTATGTAATCCGTGAAAACCCACCCCTTCCCGTCCAGATCGACGGCAACGGGCCTCCCGGGTTCGATCTTCCCAACTTGGCAGATGGCAAACCAGCCCCTCTGGATCTCCGGTGCGAGCGCGTCGGTAGTCACTTTAAGCAGTTCGCAGCCTTCCAATGATATCGCCGTGGTCTTGATCTTGATGCTATCCATGGCAGTCCCCCTCATCTCTGCAAAGGCACCTTGTATAGTGCCGGTGACCTCGCATGAGAAGGGGGGCAGTGGTTGTTCTTTTAATCCTAGCATTCTACCGGGAGATATATTCAGAGCCTTTGAAATCGTTGCCAGATGCTCCCTGCTCCCCTGAGACTGCCCGGACTCAATCCGCGAGAGGGTGGGCTGTGGGATACCAGTAATTCCCGAGAGGGCACGCTTCGATAAATTCATGGCCTCTCTGGCTTTGCGTATTTCTTCACCTAGGTCGAAACTCATAATATACGATTTCGTAATATTTGATGTTGACTTCGATACATTTTCGTATATAATTCACTTCAGACACGTTCGACCACGAGGACAACCATGAACGTACAAGGACTATATATTCTGGCTGGGCTCCCTGGACCAACCGCCACACCATCCTCGTGGTCATGCGGAGACGTTCAGCGGAGCCCAGTTTTCTTTTCTATCGAAAGCATATCCCATCGGGGGGAAAAAGGAAACCATTTTCAACTTTATGGGATGTGCTATCTGAGAGGACTGGCGTTACATGGCCCAACCTAAAGGCAACGAAAGAGTTACTGCAATATTGCAGGGCCTTCTGAATGAACTCACCGATGAGAAAGATTTCGAAGCACAGGAGACGGCGCGGACCTTTTTTGCTGCCGGAAGCGGTCTAGGCTTCTCCCACTTTAACAGCGCCATGTCGGGCACACGCCACCTTCCCCTCGACCATGTCCAGTATCTTGCCCGGGCATTGGCAGAAAAGGGAGGTTCATCCTACGGCGTGCGCTTCCTCCAGGAGATCTGCGGGGATCACTTCCGGGTCATCCCCGAGGACCTGCCCGATGAGGAGGACGACAACGAATCCCTTCTGGACACGCTCAAGGAATGCGGGGACGTGGTCAGCGTTGTGAGCAAGGCCCTATCCGATGGCAAGGTCAGCAGGCGCGAGGCGAAGCGATTGACGAAGGAGCTCCACGAATCCATCGCCGCCCAGCATCGCGCCCTGCGTGCCATTGAAAGGATGGCGAACAAATGACAGCGGCGGAAGGACTCATTCATCGACAACGGAAGCGGCTCGGCACGCTGGTGACATGGGCACAGGCCCGGGAGATCCTGGGCAAGAGCCGGGACGCCATCCTCAAGAGAGCATGGGATGAGATCGAACGGGCGATGCCCGAGGCCACCCTTGCCGAACAACGGAGGGCGATGGATGAACGGGGCTCCGTCTTCCATTGCGCCGGTCTTCGGGTTTGGGTTGGACGACTGAGCACGCATTACACATGCAGGATCAAGGAGATTCCCTCTCACTGAGCCGAAGCCCCGGGCGGGCCTTCCCACCCCGCCCGGGGCCGGATCAGGCGGGAGACAGACGTAGGAGAGTGATACATGGAAGACCGAAAGTGCGTATGGGAAAACAGTAAGCATCTTGGCCCATGCAGAGGCGCCCCTAGTTGGTATGACAATACCTTCATGAGAGACGGGTCGAGAATTTATGCATGTACCCACCACAAGCGTGAAATTGCCAAGGCGAGCCCGCTGGCCGGTTACAACTGGAAGTATATTGACGCAAGACCAGAGGATATTTCTGGCACGGCTATGACCGCGTTCAATGGGGTTTACCACATGATTGACAACAACGGACGCTCGCTATGCGGGACATACGGAAATGATGGAACCCTTTACAACGATTACTGCGGCTTTGAGCCGACATGCAAAAGATGTATCCGAAAATGGCGCAGGGCAGCGCGGAGGAAGAAGGCATTCAGCCCAGCCAACAACGAATAATGAAACACTCCAAACAGAGAGGTAGACGATTAATGCAAACTCCCCGGGCGAAGGCATCCCAGGCCTTGCTGACGTGTAGACCATCAAAATCAAGGGTGCTGGAGTCCGGGCTTTACAGCGGGGAGAGTGCTGGTTTCTCAGGCTGGACTCATTATCCAGTCTACGCCGGTTCAATTCCGGCCCCCGCCATTAGCGAATGAGGAATAGGGATTTTTAGGGAGCACCGATATGGGACACACGAGCTTTTCACAGATCAATATGTATTCCCGATGCGGGGAACAGTACCGAAGAAGGTACATCGAGGGGGAGCGGGTTCCCCCTGGCATTGCCCTGCATCGTGGGACCGGCGTCCACAAGGGAGCGGAGCACAACTTCTCACAGAAGATCGAGAGCCGTGAGGATCTGCCCAAGGCGGAGATCGTGGACGCGGCTGTAGCCGGGTTCGATGACTCCCTTGAGCGGGGGGATCTCCTCCTCTCCCGTGAGGAGAAGAGCAAGGGGAAGAACGTGATCGTGGGGGATGCCCGAGACGCAACGGCCCGCCTTGCCGGGGTTCTCGCGGACGACCTGGCCCCAACCCTTCAGCCGATCCTGGTTGAGGAGAGAGCGGAGATCTCCATAGGTCCAACGAACCTGCTCGGCTACATCGACCTTGTGACAGAGGACGAAGTGATCCACGACCTGAAGACCTCGGCAAAGAGCCCGGTCGAGACGGACGTTGCCAAGTCCGGACAGATGACAGCCTACACGGGGCTGTATGCCGCCGTCTTCAAACGCTGGCCACAGGGCGCAGCGATGGATTATCTGGTGGACACGAAGACGCCGAAGGCCGTCACCATCCAGACCGCCCGGACCAAGGAAGACGTAGAGGCGTGGCTGAAAGTGGTCGAAGCAGTCCTGAACGGGATCGAGGCGGAGATATTCCTACCCGCCCCGGAGGGATCATGGGCTTGTTCAGAACGCTTCTGCGGATATTGGGCGACCTGTCCCTATGTCTCCGGATCGGCCCGCAAGCGGGTCATTGACTTAGCAATAGCAAAGGACAAGGCCAAGGCGGAGAAGGCGGCGAAGAAGAAGAAACGAGCATAGACCGATAATTGCGAAAGCAAATTCCATATTGAGGAGCGAAACATGAGCACCGAAACCCAAACAGCGGCCCCGCCAGAGGCGGTAGAAACCGCAGAGGAGCCGAAGCCGGAGCAGGAAGCCCCGGACTTCAAGCGGCTTCTCGACAAACCCCTGGGCACGATGGAATCATTCTTGAACGTGCCCGTCTTCGAACAGCTTCAGAGAGTGGCAAAGCTTCTCTCAGCCTCGGAGCTTGTGCCGGATCACTTCCGGGGAAACATGCCCAATTGTTTTATCGCCCTTCAGTTGGCGATGCGGTGGGACATGGATCCCTTTATGGTCATGCAGAACATCTACATCGTTCACGGCAAGCCGGGGCTTGAGGCGAAGCTGACCATCGCCCTGATGAACAAGCTCGGCCCCTTCAAGGGTCCCATTCAGTGGGAGTTCGAAGGGAAGGGCGAGAATAGAAAATGCACGGCCTACGCCACGCACCGGGAAACGGAGGAGCGGTGTGCTGCTACGGTGACGTGGGACATGGTCAAAAAGGAGGGATGGCTTTCGAAGAAAGGAAGCAAATGGGCGACCATGCCCGACCAGATGTTTCAGTATCGAACCGCGACCTTTCTCGCCCGTCTCTACGCTCCTGAAGTCATGATGGGACTTCGGACCGCTGATGAACTCGGGGACATCGGCCCCAAGAGCAATACCACCAGGAAGGCCCCCCTGGCCGTGGCATCAGCGGAAGACATTCTCGGGGCGGCTACGGCTGCGGAGGAGAAGAAGGAGAAGGCCCCCGACGCCGAACCCTCCCCCGCCCTGGAAGAACTCTTCCTGCTCCTCTCAGAAAACGGGCGATTGAAGCAGGATGAGATCGAGCTCCGAATGCGTTACCTCTCAAACCAATTCTTCGGGGAGAGAGATCCTACAGGGCGGCTCCTCACGGCGGAGGATCTTATCCAGGAACCGGAGGAGAACATCAATCGCCTTCTCGAGATTGCCACGGAGGCGGGCTGGGCGGTCCAGGACGACACGCCCGGAACGGACGGAACGCTTTTCAATTAGGAGATCCTGCATAGGTTTTCCCGTTGCCCTCCAATCAACGGGTGCCCCGATGGTAGACCGAGAGGTTGAGAGTAGGGAGTCGGAGCCGAGCGCAGATGGGCGTTCAACTCGGATCGATACCGAGCGGCTCCTGCAATGTGCGACCACTATGACATCACCTGCCAGGGATGCGAGCGCCGGGGGGTCCGGTTCGAGATCCACGACCGACCTGTCATCGCAGAGGAAGACGCCATGATCCGTTGGGAAGTCGGGGAGTACGTCTGCGATGCCTGTGGTTGGCGTGAGAGGCACGCTAGACCGGTCGAGGGCATGATCATGGGAGAGGTCTTCTTGGGGACAACTGGGGCAGATGAGATGGAAAGGGCGACACCTTGAGCCGACCGCCTTCATATCAACATTATCCTGATAAATGGGTCTCCGGAACGAGGCATTTATCAGATTCTGCATACAGAATTTATCACGAAATTCTCAACTGGATGTGGCTTCACAGTCCAGATTTTTCCTCAATTTCTCAAGATTTTTCGGCAATCCAAATAGCTACCGGATTTACGAAGGCGAAAATTGGACGCGCACTTCAGCAGATCCAGAACCCCTACATGCCACTATTCAAGGTAGAAGATAACCGTTTTGTCAGTAATGCTTTGCGGAAAGAATATGCCCGCATGAAGAAGCGAAAAGACCAAGCGAAAGAGGCTGCGAGGGCACGATGGGGGCATATGCCGAAAGAATGCGTAGGCAATGCGGACGCATCAATTGAGCAATCCCTTCCTACTCCTACTCCTACTTCTACTCCTTCTTCTAAAACAAAAAAAACAAAGAGGCGTTTTAATCCTCTCGATATCCCCCTCCCTGATCACCTTCAAGATCCCTCAGTGAAAGACGCATGGGATGGATATCTAGAAGTGCGCAGAGAGAAAAAATTCACCATGACGGAGAGGGCAATCAATCTCCTCATAGGCAAGCTGAAAGGATTAACGGCCCTGGAAGCCGTGCTGGCATTGAATGATTCAATCGAAAAGGGTTGGAAGTCAATCTATCCGAAGGAAGAGACAACCGGAAATCAGAGGCCAACAAGGGGAAGGCAGAACGCCGCCGAACTCGCTGCCATGTTCGCCCAGGATGAGGAGGTGACTTGTGAGTGAAAGCCGATCAGACGCTTTGCAGAGACACTTCTTCGCCCTCTACGGGATGCACTTCGGAAACTTCACGGATGACCTGGCCGACAAACTGGTAAGGGCAGAATGGAATGACGAGCTCTTCAGGACGCTCAAGGAATCAGAACTCCGCCCCCTCTTCGCCAAGGTTAAGGAACTGAAGCCAAAGGGATACGATGACAAATTCCCATGGAAGCCGAAGGTAGGACACTTTGCCAAGGCCCTACGGGCGCACCGCTACCCGAAACAAAAACTCCCCCCAAAGGTTGACCGTGGCGGAGTCGAATGGGGGGAAAAGCAGATGAGAACCCCCCTCTATGACTTCTCAGGGACCAAGCCAAGACTATGCCGAACGGCCTTCTTTGAAGAGCTCCCGGCAGAGAATCGCGCATCTATCAATACCCTACGGGGAAGGCTACGCGAAGGGACGATCAGACAGGGGGAAGCCCTTCACAAGATCGGGGTGCTCATGGAACCGGCCTGGTCGGACTATGCCCCTTCAGAACAGAAGGCCCTCCTCGAGCGGTGGGGATTGAACAAACCCGCAAAGCAAGAGCCGGAAGAACTAGTGAAGAGTGACATGATCGTGGACACGGAAGAGGAGATTCCATTTTGAAAGCTAGAAAGATGTTCATCAAGACGAAGACAAACCTATTCGGCACGGAAGTGAAGGGATTCAAATGCACGATCTGCGGGTGCATCGTGTTCAAGGACACGCCCCCGGACGACTGCAAGCGGTGTGAAGAGCGGGAAGCGGCGGTCAAGGCTTTCAAGGCCGAGTACGAGATGGAGGAAGCGTAGGACGATGCACCAGGCTTTTCTCACATTCACGCCACGGATCAAGAGCAAGCTTGAGAAATCCTTCGACCGATTCCACGCAGAGAATCCGCACGTCTATGATGCCCTGCGCGAGGTGTGCCTTGAAATGCGGGAGACGCTGAAGCATTGGGAGATCAACGGAGCCTTCGTTCTGGTGCGATACAACCACATCAAGACGACCGGGGAAGATTTCAAGATGAACAATAGCTATCGGGCATTCTACGCTCGGATGCTCATGGCCAGGGAACCGAAGCTGGAGGGATTCTTCAAGACGAGAACATCCAGAGCCGACGAGATGGAGGTCAAATGAACTGGCAGAAAGTCTTCTATGAATGCGAGCCGTCGAAGGAGCTTAGCGTGAATCATCTCTACTTCACGACGATGAAGAACGGCAAGGCTATCCGCGTGATGACCAAAGAAGGGAAGCAGCACAAGCGAGCAATGGCCTTTCTCGTTCATCGCAAATACAAGGATCTTCCGGACCAGATGCTCGAAGTCAAGATCAGCATTCATGGATCCTGGCATTTCAAAAACGGCAACCCCCGCCGGATGGACGTCTCGAACTTTATCAAGCTCGTTGAGGATGCGCTGTCCGAAGGCTTGAACACTGATGACCGATGGGTCTGGAAGGTCACGGCGGAGAAGGTCGAGGATTCCCATCATGGAATTGAGATCGCATGGAGGGATTACCTTCAGACCGATCCAGGACCGGAGGCATAGAGATGAGCGAATTCGTAGACAAAAACTGGATTCCCCGGCCCCTGAGTTGGTTCAGGGCAAGAGGTATCAGGCCCCATGCTGTGGACGGGATAACGGGCAGGGAGCTCCGAAGGATGCAGGAGGGACAGGCCAATGAACAGAGAACGGACGACGAGGAACATGAGGATGATTAAGCGCAAGCACGAGGCCACGGTGATGATGCTCTTCTTCGTACTCTTCGCCGTGTCCCTGGTTGCTTTGATCCTGTGCATGTGCGGGGAGATACCTTAACAGACGCGAGGAAGTCTTGAGGAAACGACACATGGCCAAGCCAAGAAAGTGGATAGGGCTTTGTAGTGGTTGCCGGTCAAATGACCTCTACCTACACGAGAGAAAACAAGATGGCCCGCGCACGGTGCTGGTGGTTGTTTGCCACACTTGCGCGAGCGTTACGGAGCGAGGATGGACGGACAGCGTGGAAAATTAGGGCCGTTTGAATTGGGGCGGGTTCACAACGTGGACTGTATGGAAGCCATGGCGCTTATGCCGCCGGGGTGCGTTGACGCAATAATAACTGACCCGCCGTACTCAAGTGGCGGGATGTATCGAGCAGACAGAGCCGCTGGGACGCAGGCGAAATACCAAATATCTCACGAGACAAATAGAACATACGCCGCCTTCGCCGGGGACAACCGAGACCAGCGAACATTTGAGAAATGGTGCCGCGAGTGGATGGCGGCGGCGTTGGCCCTGACGCATGACGGATCTGGCCTGGCCTGCTTTATCGATTGGAGGAATATATGTTGTGTAGTTGATGCGATGCAGGTGGCTGGGTGGGTCTATCGCGGGATTACCCCATGGCACAAGGGCACGGACCAGCGTCCGGTCAAGGGGTGGTTTCGCAGGAATATCGAGTTTATTTGCTGGGGCACCAGTGGCCCACTACTTACGGGGCACAGGGCAGAGGGCGCGTGCCTCGACGGAATGTTTTTTTGTCGTGTTGATGGGGCGCAAAAAGCCCACCAGACGGGAAAGCCACTGGACTTAATGAAAGACGTGGTTTCCGTTCGAAACGAGTGGCGCGTGGTATTGGACCCGTTTGCCGGATCAGGGACAACCGGGATGGCCTGCGCGTCTTTGGGCCGCGAGTTTATTGGATTTGAGATAGATGCAGGATACTGTCAGATTGCGAATGAGCGGATCGAGGCCATCGGCAGGGGAATCACCGTGGCAGAGCTTGAGCAGGGTCAGGAAACCCTATTTTGAAATGCAACACTTCGGAGACTCGGTGATGGATAAGCCGGAAAACGTGAACAGGTGCCTCGTTAGATGCCAATGCGGCTGCACCGTCGCGGTTGTTGAGCAGTGGTTCGATGATCCGCAGATTAGCTTGGCCCTGTTTCACTGGAATAAATGCTACTCGTTCCGCGAGCGCCTTCGCTACATGTGGCGCATCCTATGGCGGGGGGAACCCTACGGGGATCAGGTGGTGCTGAGCCACGGAGACGCCGTGCGGATGGGGGAACACCTTATCCGCTTAGCAGGTGAAAATGTCACAAGCTCAAAGCAGGATTGATCGGAGATTCCGATGGAAAAACAGCAGAAACCAATAAGGGCATGGCACTACCTGTCAGAAGACCGCCGTTTACGATGGGGGGCCGAGAATCGCCGCCCCCTCCGCGTCGGAGATGTGCGGGTATTCCGCGGCGAGCCCATCCTGTGCGACCTGGGAATGCACGCGAGCGTGCGGATTATCGACGCGCTGGAGTACGCGCCCGGTCCCATCATCTGCCGTGTGGAGGTCAGCGGGAATGTTGTGCGCGGGGACGACAAAATCGTCGGCCAACGGCGGAAGATCCTGGCGATGGCGGATGCGACAAATGTTCTGCATGAGTTTGCCTGTCGGTGCGCGGAGGACGCGCTGGATCTGGTCGTCAAGCCTGACGAGCGGAGCGTGCGGGCTATTGCGGTTAAGCGTGCGTGGATACGCGGGGATGCGACCGACGAGGAGATGGCCGCCGCCAGGGACGCCGCCTGGGCCGCCGCCGGGGACGCCGCCTGGGACGCCGCCG
>Ga0180434_10004420_pt1 | contig 17127 bp, 16 predicted proteins | sample SS_ome_7_FD_132453 | JGI IMG/M metagenome (GOLD analysis project Ga0180434, IMG submission 132453) | Hypersaline lake sediment archaeal communities from the Salton Sea, California, USA - SS_1_D_2 metaG | ecosystem: Environmental > Aquatic > Non-marine Saline and Alkaline > Hypersaline >...
CCACCCCATATCCTCTCCCCTTCCGAATACACTCTCTACCCCTCCCTACCCTTCCCTACCCTACCATACCCTACCATACCCTACCCTACCCTACCCTACCCTACCAACCTTCCCCCTATGGGCTTCCGCACCACATGCTTCTCCAATTCAAAAACTTATCCCTTCCCAATTCAGACCGAACAACGCACCATGGCTGTTCAGCCTGAAACCAGGATCCAGGCATTCGTTCTCTTCGCCATTGCGGTCGTCGGCGTCGCACTGCCCGTCGCCATCGCTGAACTGTCAACTCCCATCGCCTTTGCCGTCCTCGCCGTCGTTCTCCCCGTCCTCGCCATCCTCTACTCCAACACCGCATTGCCTACGCCCCCTCAGTCCAATGAAAACGCAAAGGTCTCCGTCGCCCAATGGCTTAGATGGTCTCAGTACGTTGTCATCTTCATCAGCCTCATCTGGACCAATGCTCTTTTAAGTCTCACAAATTGATATGCCTGTCAAAACCAAACAGACATTATCTTCCCCTTGCGCACATGACCGAACCCGCCGCCATTCCTGCCGCTGCAGCAGCCAAACCTGCCACTGTAGCCGTTACCGACGACAACCACGACTGGCACTCCGTGGTTGTCTATGATTTTGAAGACGGAGGCATCGTCTACTACGCCGACCAAAACGGAATTATCTATGACACCGAGGATGTCTACTTTGGCGCCAAACCTGCACGGATCATCGGACGACGGGTGGATGGTAAGTTCGTTCCCATAAAGTCTAAGACATCCGCTTCACCCGTCTCTACGTCCTCCACCACTTCGGCGACATAGCCCTCTTCCTGCAAATCTGCTGCCGCTGCCATCGCCAGCTCCAAATCCTCATAATTCCCCACATACGGACCCAATACCACACGTTTCGCCAACTGGCTGCGAGGCACCACAGCATAACGCGTCTGCCAGGATGGAACAACCGGGCTCTCGCGCAATGCAGCCAGCAAATACCGGGCTCTTTCGGCAATCGGCATTCCCCAAGCACTATCGGCTGTCTCCACCGAGACCCAGGTCTCTGTCGCCAGCGAAACATCGACAGGTGTGATTGGCGGTGTATCCATTTCCACTACGTAGACGCCCGAATTGACACCGACCAAGGTGTCGAAAGCGAGGTTCGGGGATATCGGGGGCAGGACCCATTGCCCTTTTTGCTGATCACGGATCAGTTTCACTGCGGGCACCCGCGGATGCAACACAAGAACTGCAACAGGGGGGGCGGTGGTTGTGCGATGGTCGTGAATCCAACGCTCCTGCCATGTGCCAGCCTCGGTCTCGGCAGGGGGTGCGACGGTCCGGGATGGTGGGGCCGGGCCTGGCGCCCGGGGGGTTGTTAACTCGCGCAAAAAGGCCATCAACTCTGGCGTAGCGCTTGCCTGATTTTGCATTTCTTGCGAAACCGACGTAGACGACATCTACTATTACTCAACCTTTGGTCTTCTTGGCCTTGAGTTCCTTTTGTTCCTTGATGGGACGTGAGTTGATAAGCTTGTCCTCAGCGGCCTTGTAGGCATCGGTGCCGCTGCCGAACATCTCGGCCAACTTGCTCTCAAGATACTTCTTGGTGAGGGGTTGCCTGCGACGGGTGGTTGCAACCCTGAGTTGAGCCGTCCCCGTATCCAAACCTTGCAGGTTCTTCTCTTCCAGCTCTCGGATCACCACTGCTCCCAATTTTTTCTTGCGTTCCCGCAACTCTCGGGCCTGTTGCTGAAGCTTGGCCAGTTCGGCGTCACACGCCAGCCATTCACGAACCGTTCCGACAAACAGTTGTTTGTCCATCTGGTGATACGCTGCCATATCACCAGAAGGAGTTTTCCGCAATTAGACCAATGAACACCCTAATTCATGCAGTTAAGCGTCCAGAGGTGCGGATGATGATGGCGTTTGTCATCGGACTTGGCATCGCCACTTTGTTGCGAGAGCCGTGCAAGGGAATCATGTGCCGCAGGCTGGTGGCCCCGAATTTGCAAGAGGTGGAGGGGAAGGTGTGGCGCCATGGAGCGGGTTGTCTTCGGGTGCGTCTCAACTCAACTCCATGTGGTGATGCCGCCGCCAAGAAGACGATCATCCCCGTAGCCTGACTGTCATTGCGTGTAACCAACTGGAAAATACTGAATCGTTCTAGGCAACGGGATGTCAACTCCAATCGGACAGCTGGCTGGTGGAGGAGGCGGAGCGGCCATGGCTCCATCGACCAAGCCTTCCGATGTTGAACTTATTGAACAGCAGCTGATGAACAATCCCGGCGCCACGCTGCCGAACCACGACATGGGGACTCCGCAGGCTCCTCGGATCGACGTCCAGGCCTCGCCTGCTGCCGTCCCCGGAGTGGCATTTCCTGCCCCACTGCCCCCAGGCGCCTACGGCCATTCGGTCCACGCACCGCCTGCGGTTCCGCCGCCTCATCGTAGTGCTCTCGATGAGTACGCCTTTCCCATTGCTCTCTTTGTCATCACCATCATTGCCCTTTCGCCCTTTGTTGAGGGCTTGCTGAAGCGGTTCATTCCATCGGCGACCGGGAATGCGTGGGTTATGGTGGCAATCAAGGCGGCCTTGGTCGCCGGAGGTTTCATGGTGCTTGACAAGCTCAACCAGTGATGTTCATGACGAATGCTTCAGTAGACCAAGGCCATTGGTCTGAAGGGACTTATTGCGCCACGTTGGGCGAACCGAATGACATTTGGTTGGCCTTTGATTGGAGTGTTAATCAGGATCCGGTTGTTGGCAAATACGTAACCTACAGGATCTTTTTCAAAATAGTAACCTACCAATTGCACTAGCGTCTTTGGATGGTAAGCATTGTTTTTCAATGTTTTCAGTTCGGGATGCGGACAGCGGAGCCGAATCTCGTAGCAGGGGAATTTCCACATTGGGAGCCCTGGTGAGAACGGACGCCAACGATAGTAATAACCCTTTGTGCTAATACATATCCGTTCAGCCGTGGAATCACATTTGTAGCGTGCGAGTGTGGTATCGCCAATGGCAAGTTCCAGTGAGGGAACACTGATCGGTACCAGAATGTGATCCAGATACGATATTCCACACCGGGGAAGGCTTAGCCAATAGTCGGTGTGGACTGGGTGTTCGTCTATGATTTCACAATCACGAGGAGATGCGCAATGTCCAGGCCGAGAAAGTATGCGTCCAAGAGTTGTCGCACTCTCAGAAGAACACATATCTGTTGTGCTACGGTGGTTGATTGTCTTAAATATAGTTGGCTCATACCCCTCTAGCACTCACTTCCGCCGGGTGCCGTGACGCCCCTGCCTCTTGTGCGACTTGCGTCGTGTGCGCCGCCGGGTTGACCTGCCCTTGCCTGCGCGTGCCGCTGGCGTTTCCAAGCGTGGCTCCCCAGGCGGTGGCGTATCGCCTGCCGTCTTTTCCATGGCCGCCTTGGCCCGTTGGTTCGCCCCTGGCTCATAACGCAAAAAGTAGTAAGTCCACTCGTCCTTGGACTTTTTGTCTCCCTTGCCCTTGAGCCGCTTGAATCGTTGGCTCTTCTTGCGGCGGATGTCGGCCAATGTGGTTTGCTCACCGTAACACGGACGGTCAAAGCGAGCCAACGGCCCGCGTGCATCCACCCCGCACTCTTGCGCGAGCGATGACAAGTCGTTGCACAGGCACACCAGCATCTCTCGCGAAAACAGCGGTGTGGGGACAAAGATGAACGGCAGGTAGAGGGTGAGCAGGCTGTCGATCGTGGCGATCCGAAATTCCCGATCGTTGATCAGAATCGGGTTCATGGCGTGGCATTCGAGCGCCTCGAAGATGACGGCTACCACCTGTTCGTTGATGTGCACCGACCAGTGCTTGGCAATCACCTCACCCACCTCCTCGTGCTCTTCCAGCCGAACCTTGTAGCGGTCCGACTCGAGCAGTCGCTTGACATCCCGGGCGACGTCCTTGGCCTCGGTCGAAATTGCCACGATGGTTGTCATTGGCACCACCTCGGGCTCGTGTCGCCGCCGCAGCTTGTAGTTGATTTCGTCCAAAGCAAACGCTCCTGCAAACACCACCCGCCGCTTTCCGAGAAAGTCACGCAAATCGCCAAGAATTCCAGGGAAACGTTCGGTGTAATTCTGACGATCGCGGACCAAATGTTCTCGGACTCGCTTGGTGCAGCCCGGTTCGCGCATTGGGTAGACCTCGTCTAGAAGAGCCAGACGGTTGGCCACCTTGTCCCAACGAGAGACATCGCCATCTGGACGCGACAGTTCCAGGTGCATCAGCATCTTCAGGTACACGGGCGGGGTGTAGTGGATGCCGTCACGGATGACCGTGTGGTCCTTGAGGGCAGAGTAGAGACGGGGGTCAAGGTAGGTGATGTCGGCTACAGGAACGTAGTTGACGTGGACCTTGAAGGTGCCGCCGTGCACGCCAGCCGAGGCCACCACGTCGGTGTACCCCTTGCGAGCGTAGATGTTGGCCAGATCCTTAGCGTCCTTGACGGGGTTGGGCGAAAAGAAATCGTAATCGGGCAATTCTACAGTAGTGTCGTAGAACTGCAATGCCCGAGGCAAGATGTTGTTGATGGCGGTGCCGCCGTAGCAGATGAGCCGGCGGTCCCGAATGAATCGCTCGACAATACGCATCATGTCGATGACCGCCTTGTTGCGCATCATGTCCAGTCCCTGACGACGTTCGATTCTGTCGACAGCCTCTTTGACATGAGGTTGGTGACACCGGGCGTAAGGCGGCCGAGGCATTCTACTCTCTTCGGCGATTATTCGGTTGGTTCATTGTTGACAAAAGGCGGTTAGACGTGGAACTTGAAGTAAGGGGCTGTCTTGGTCCGAAGGGGGTACGACAGATTTGGATCCTGTGCCTTGGGATGTGGCAGCTTGATGAGCTTTTGCTGCAACTGCGCGGGCTTCAGCACAAAGCCGCTGTTCTTTGACTTGAAGTAATCCAAAGCCGCACGCTTGTTTTCGTCTTCGGTCTGGAACGCCACCGCCGGCAGTTGGCACCCAATCCAGAGCGCAGGCCCAATCGGGTACGACACCGGTCCGCCACCGCTCTCAGAAGTTGGCGTGATGAGCGCCAGCCGCTGCTTGTTGGCATCGCGCATCTGTCCCGGCGTGGCCGTGGCCCGGAGGATCGGCGCCGGAGTTGACACAAAGAACGGCTCGCCTGCACCCTGCGCAATGTTAACCACGGCGGCCAGCGTCCGGTTGTCGGTCCAACTGCGGTCTGGCGCCTCGAGAATGACGATGCACTTGCCCCGCAGCTCTGCAAGAGGGGTGGAGAGGATGGAGGTGGTAGCAGGGCCGTGGGTGGCGTTGCCGCCAAACTTGTCCGCAGGCAACAACCGTGTCCCAAACTCTCGCTTGATGAGATGACCCAACTGGGTGAGGGTTGCGGCATGCCGGGTGCGGATGCGACAATGCAAGAGGAGAGGTTCGGTGGGCCTAGGAACACGGCCTGCCGAAAATGCGGTGGTCGCCACCTCTCGCATCACATCGGTTAGCGGCAGACAGTTTCGAGTGCCGATTGCTAGGTCTGATGCGCTGGCCGATCCCGCTACAGCTGGCTCATCCTGGGTGCCGTCGCCGGTGCAGCTCTCAGGCATTGTGTAGACCGCAAAGTCCACAAACCGTGCGCCCTCCTTCAGTACCTTGCGAATCTGGGCCGTGCTCACGGTGCCGCCTTGGTAATCGCCTTCACAACACGTGTTGTACGAAGCCAAGACGTAATAGTTGACAAGCTGGTCGGCAGCGGCAAACTGCGGTGCCGAACCGGGGGCGTCGCTCACATCGCCGGCATCATTGCCACCCACCACCCCCTCTTGCTTTGGCCGCTTCGCCCAGGTATAGATTAGAATCAGTGTGGCGATAGTGACGGCCAGCACTGCCAGCAGCCCGACGCCCAGGCCTTCTTCAAACTGAATGTTTGGCATCCTTGGGGGTTCCCTACGGAAGGCTGAGAAACTTAGACTATTGAGTTACACTAGCACAATGGGAGGCGGACTGCTCAACCTCTCGGCCGTCGGCACCGAGAACATTATGTTGTTTGGTAACCCCCAAAGATCTTACTGGCAGGGGTGTTACGCCAAGTTCACCAACTTCGGAATCCAGAGCATGCGGGTGGATTACACGGGGCAGCCAGCGTTGCGGGACAGCGAGAGTACCCGCATCCGGTTCCCCATCCCCCGCAACGCCGATCTGGTGGCCCAGACCTACGTTAGCATTACACTACCAGACATCTACAGCGCACTTCCTGCGGCAGGAACGTACACTGAACCGATTCACTTGCGGGGCGACGGCCAGGGTGACGACCCCTACACCGACCCGCTCACCTTTCAGCCCTACGAGTTCCAATGGAACGAAAAGCTGGGTTTCAGCTGCATGGAGCGGATCGAGATCTACATCGGCGGTCACCTGATCGAAGACTACACTGGAGAGTTCCTGGCCATGTCTCAAGAACGTGACGGCGATGCCAAGCAAGATGAACTGCTGGATGAGATGATTGGACAATCGGACGAGCTGACCGATCCAGCAAAGGCAGTCTTTCAGGAAATGCAGCAGGTGCAAAACACCGCCTACGATATTCTCCCCGCAGCTTTGGACAACGTGATGCTGTCTCGTATGGCTCCTGGAGGCCAGATGGCCTACTCTGGTGCTGTAAATGGTTTGCTGCCAATCAACTACCTCAAGGCTACTGACTACACCACGGGCAACGGATATCCAGAACAGTATTCGCCGTACGTGCTCAACTCGTACCCGCACAGCTGGCCGTGGGCACCCGCCAACACCGCCGCAGCCAACCCGCCGTGGACCGCCCAGTACCCCTTTCCAGAGGACCTGGCCCCTGCTGCCCGCGATCTAACCGATTGCACAGTAGTTAACACACCTTCCATCCGGGGACGGCAGCTGCTGGTCCCGCTCAACCCCTGGTTCGGCCGCAACTCCAAGGCTGCGCTGCCGTTGGTGGCGCTCCAGTATGCTGATGTCGAGATCTTTGTTACCTTTCGTCCGCTGAATGAGTGGTTCACTATCCTGAAGTACATGCCGCCTCCTGGCGGCTACACAGGCCAAGATGGCGATTACTCGGTGAACCCGGGCGCCAACGGCATCGGCACTGCTGTGTCGTGGTCCGCCTCCCGCTGCAATCCCCCTTCTACTGCCTCCGGCTACACTGGGATTGCTGATTCCAACACTACCATCTGGTCAGCAGGCTTTCAGCAACGGGTGGCGCCGCAATACGGTGGGTACTATGACTATCTATCCGCCTTTGGTGATGCGCAGCCCCTCCATCTGTTCTCGCCCGCCTACTACACCCCCGATCCGAAGAACCTCGCCACCTTCCTCAACCCAAACACCACCTGGGATCCCGAGATTCACCTGATTGCCAACTATGTCTTCCTAGAAGAAGACGAACAGTCCCTCTTTGCCCAAGATGAACAGACGTATTTGGTGCGAACCACCCACGACAACGAGTTCTACGGTGTTCGTACGGCGGACAGTGTTGACATTGAAACCTACGGCCTGATCGCATCGCTCACCTGGCGGTTCCGGCGTTCGGATGTGCAGCAGCGGAACCAATGGCTTAACTACACCAACTGGCGCTTCTTGCAAAACCCCAACACACTACCGATGGTTCTCCAGAGCCTAGGTTATCTCAGCCGTCAGCAGCCGCCTAGCGCCTTTGCGGAATCCAACGAGAAGCACATTTTGCAAGAGCTGTCCATCTGGATGGAGGGGAAGGAGCGGGAGACCGAATTTGCAAGAGGGGTGTGGGAGTGGATGCAAAAGTATCAGCGATCCAACGCTGGTTTCAAGGAAATGCCTGGTTTGGATTTCTACACTTTCGAGGTCAAGACAAATCCGGCGTCGATGCAGCCGAGCGGTGCATTCAACATGAGCAAGTACCGTCGGCTCACCCTCATGTTCACCCTCTTACAGGCCCCATTGGATCCGACGTTCAATAACAACGTAGCGGCAGGCCAGACGCAGTCAATTGCCCTGCCGGGCGGCGGAAGCGAAGCCGTGTGTCTTCCGGTTTTCAACAAGAACACGCTCCAGAACCTGGCCTACAACTACGATCTGAACGTCTATGTTGAAAAGTACAACATGTTAGTGATTACGAATGGTCTGGCGGGTTTGGCATTCACTCGTTAGTGGTGAGTTAACACCCCGATTCCGAGTTAAGACATCCGAGCTGAGAGAAACTCTAATGCGATGATAGCCATCCCCCGATGTCTAGCGTCACACAGACCGGGCCCTCGGCCTATTTTGCTTCGTGGAGGTACGCGGTCTTTGCGACTATTTTCCACTATGTCTGTTCTGTTGCAACCATCGCCTTCTTTCTTTCAATGACCCCGAGCGGCGAGGTGGAAAGCTACAAGGGCATTAACTCGGCCCTGGCAACCAGCATTGACATCACGATGACTAATCTGAAGGCGGCCGAAGACGGAATTGAGGAGGTATTCAAGCAAGGGGTGCAGCGTGTCATCAACACCTTCGCCCGGACCACCACGGGTTGTTCCGATGGCGAGCTTGCACAAGGCGAGAAGCTCGGGGGTGATCTTGCCCAGGCAGTTAAGGAAACCGAGAATGTGGCCAAGCAAAACGCAGCAATAGTGGCCAAGTCAGAGGCCAAACTGGCAAAGGTTCAGGACGATTTGGCATCGGCGATCGAGGCGGAGCGAGAGTTGGCGGCCAGGGGTGTGTTAACTCCATCGGAAAGGGGTCAACTCAGCCGGGCCCAGACCAGGGTGAGCACTCTGAGCGAAACCAAGCAGTCCGCTACTGATCAGCTGGAACGGGATCGGGCTGCCGCGGCCGACGCAGACCTCGATACCGAACGTACGGCACGGGATTCCAGTTTCATTATCCGATCGTGCCAAGAGCGTCGCGAGGCAGAGACAGAGCGCGTAGAACAGCAGACGCTCCGTGAGAAAGAGCTGGCAATGCCGGCTCCAAAGCAACAGGGGGGAAAGAGGGTGAGTCGGGGGGGACGGGTTCGCAGCCGGCCAGCACCTCGGAGAGCCAAGCCAGGGCCAAAGGTTGCGGCGCTGACCGGAGCCGAGGGCGCCGCGGGAAATGTGCTCCAGGGCGCAGTTGGTGTCTCGGACCCCATGGCCAAGGCCGAGGTCGAAGAGACGGTGGAACTCGCCGAAGACGCCACCAAGGGAATCGCCGCCATCGAGAACCTTGTTGGGTGTAACACCCCGTATCAAGCCAAGACCCTCACCACTCTCCAGAATGTGATGAACCGAGGCGTCGATTGGCTTCTCAGGATGACCAAGCCCACTACGATGATAAACATGGACCGCCGGCAGCTGGCTGGCGAGTTTGCTGGGGTTGAGTTTGGGGCGGCTCCGGTGCGGGCTCCTCCGAACCAGACACTGGCAGCCATCGCTCTGGCCCCCCTTCGGCCGATTATCTACATGGTACTGGCGCTGATCTTTGCGGGCTACTTGGCCTACACAATGGTGGGCATTCCCTTTGCCATGCTGATGAACAGCATCCGCAACAGCGGTTGGTTCTCCGAAAAGGGCGAAGACATGCCTCGTTGGCAGTCCATCCTCCAGAACATCGGATTGCTCGGCGCCCAGCTGATCATCGGAGGGCTGAGTTTGTGGGGCTTTGTGCCGATGGGGGCCATCATCTTCTGGCTCACCGCCATCTTCGCACTCACCCCTCTTGCATTCTTTGCGGTGGACTGGGCTGGCAAGACGCAGCCCTCGCGGCAGGTGCTCAAGTATGCGGCCATCAGTGCATTGCCGATGTCGCTGCTGATCCTGGCCTTCACCGGCAAGGGCCTCCTCGGTTCCAAGTTGCCAAAGCATAGCACGGTAAAGTCAGCGGCAGGCTACGTCTGGTGGGCGTGGTTTGTGGCGACGGCCGGATTAGGAATAGGCGCAATGATGCGAGAGGGGGGAGGTGAACGGAGCAGTGGGTGGAGTGTGGCGGCGTGGGTGGCTCTTGGGTTGCTTGTGGCGCTGCCGCCGGTGGCCGTGCTCGCCGAAGGAGTCTAAAAAATTGAGCCAACGTTAAAGCAATACACCGAACACATCGCCATGTGCATTTGCAGCTGCAACCAGATCTCTCGCGCCAGATGCCATTTGAGAAACAAAACCTGGGAGTTCCGGCTTGTTGAACACGAGCACGTCAGCGGGTTTGTGTTCAAAAGGAGAGTTCACATTATCATCATGGAGTGGGACAACAAGGAGCACGAGCACTACTACTTCAAGAAACGGCCCGATATTCACATATTCTGCTCGCCGCAGGACATTCTCAACGTGTGCTCAACCAAGGGCAAGGCGGTCACCGCAACCAAAGCCGCAGCACTCCTGCACCTCAAAGAAGCCGACCTGAGCCCACCCGCATAGTGTGGGTCTACATACTGCAGATTCACTCGCAAAGGACCGCTTTGGCCCGGCGGCCGACGCTGGTTGCTTCCGCATCAATCTGGTTCCCGTCCAACGCCATCGCCATCTCCCGCATAGTAAGCCGGTGTGAAACACACAACTCCCGGACCGCCTTGAGCCGGGTGCGGGCGGTAGCGTGGACCGCCAACAACTTGGTGAACGTCAGCTCTCCCCGTGGCAACGTCTTTTTCGTTGAGCGGGACAACACCTGACCTACCCCCACCGTCCGAACCATCGACGCCAACTCCACCATCGGAGCAAAGTTAACCGCCTGCGACCGCTTGTCCGCTGAATCCGCCATCAGCGTACAATCCAGGGCGTCCAAATAGAGCGGGGTCGCACCGGGGCCCGTCAGCAAGTGCATGTTTGCATGCACTAACAACCCCACCAGACTCCTCTCGCAGGCGGGGACCAATTCGCTGTGGTCTTGCATGGTCGGCGGCGGGCGATCAATCAAGATCGATCTGGCGGCTACCCGCGAAGCGCTGGCATCATCCGCCGTGGCGCTTTCAACGATCAATGTTTCGGGCAACAACGCCTTGCTCTTCTTCGGGATTCCAGGCCACGCCACCAGCAAGCAACCGTCCTTTGCCTCCCGTTGCTGCTTGAGCAGCTGGCACAACTCCTTCGTCTGCCTCGGAGTTAACACATCCACATCCGTAATCAGAAACGAAATACGCTCTCGGCTGCGGTTGCCATTGAACATGTCAATAATCGCAGGAGTCCGGGATCGTTCCAACAGCGAAAAGAAATCACCCGAACATCCCGACACCTCTTGCATTTCGGGAACCTCCTCACGGATGCGAATGGCCGAACAGACATTCGCAACCTCCCGATGACACGGCAATGCAATAACTAATGCACGATGCTTGACCAACCGAGATGCAAGAACAGAGGGGTTGGGTAGGTTTGAATCAGCCTCAGCCAAAGGAGATCCAATCCCGCTGGTTGCGGGGCTTTTGGTACCGGCGATGACCTCCGGATTCCCAAATAGCGACCTCGCGGCACTGCTGCCCGCCTCGGTTCGCCTTTGCCTTCCGGCGCTGCGTGCCACTTTCGTTCCGGTTGATGGCATCCCTGACAAGACCTCGCATTTCATGCCTATCCAACTGTGCGCACACACTCTCTAGGTACCAAAGGAAACTGCGGAACTTGCCATCTTGTGTCTTCCACGGTCGGCGTTTGTTCCACGTCGGGCCCTGAATATCCAACAGCACGCCAAAGGTGTAGGCGTGGCTCAGCCTGATCTGCCGCCGCAACAAATGGCTCAGATCCATCATCGCCCGCTTCCCTCTTGCCCATCCCTGCATCTGTTGCTGCCGCCATTCGGTGTAGAGAGACTTGGACAGGAGAGCGCGCACGTTCAGCGGAATCTGCTCCCACACCACCTCCAGGATCTCCTGAGGGAGCACAACCCAAGCCAGTGCGAGATTGTCTCCCTCTGGCTGGAATGGGGTGACGGTGGTTCCCGCAGGAACGAGCGCACCCCCGCTGTCGCAAGCATCTAGGGTTTCCCCCATTCTCTCTACTCTCAGCGCCGATTTTCTTTGTCTCCCTTCGGTTCGCAAGATGAGTATCAGTCTCAGTTACTGATGCACGGATGCACATTGCTCACACCATTCCAACTGATGCCGTTGTCCCGGGTGAAGGCACACAGCGATCCTGACGGAATCTGGAGTGGTTTTCCAGCGCCGACCTGCTCAGCGAGTGACGGGTTCTTGGCCCGAATCAGGTCCAGAATCATGTTCCGGTTGCCTAGTCCCGGCGGTAGCAGACAACCGCCCGCCGACACCCCCGAGGGTGACTCCACGAAAAAATCGGGACACGCGGGCACATCCGGGGGAAACTTGACGTTCTTGCCCCGGGCAGCGGCAGCCTGGTACAAGAGCACCATCAGAACAATGAAAACCACCAAGGCAATCACACCCACAATCGTCCGAAATGCGGTCGTCATCAAGTCTGTAATGCCAACAGAAAAAGCACAGCCTATGGTAGATGTCTTCGCTCCAGGGAGCTCCGTACGAGGGAAGCGGCACCCCCATGCCGATCGGCTTTGGCCGGGTCGCCTTGGTGCCCCCACCCGCCTTTGCGCTGATGGAACCATCGCGACTTCGCAAGGAGGCCACCCCCTACAACATCGCGCTGCGGGGCGACAAGTGCAGCAACGAGCTTTCACGGGTCTACTTTGGCGCTCCCAACGTTGCCCGTCTCAATGCACTCATCGGGCAAGAGGTGGCGACGCAGGCCGGATTCCAAATTGGACCCCAGGATCAGGACGCCCTCAAGATGCTAATGCGTGACGTGTTCACCGAGTTTGCCCTCAACCGAGATGACAACGTGAATCAGCAAATCAACGAACTGAACGCCATTGTGATGCAGCGGGGTGCAAAAACGGTGATCCAGTCGGCCGCCGCTCACCAACGCTATCTGCAAGACATCAGCCAGATGCACACGCCCATCTGCCACCCAACCTCGGCCTCGATCAAGGGCGCCATCCCGCTCCGTCAATGGCTCCCCTTCTGAAGGGCCGCCTCAAGCGCATTCAGATCCCGCAGCCACAACTCCTCGATCGTCGCCTTCTTGAGCGCCGCCAACTCCCGATCCGTCTCTTCCAGCTTGGCCTCCAGCGCAGCCACCTTGGACTCGGTCTGCGACCTGATCGACATCCCCAGCAACTCTCCCACCCGCTCCCGCCGAATCCCCAATGTCACGATGTTCTTCTCCACTTCTTCGTCCGGTCGCCGCGACACCACCAACTTGCCGTCGCAAAGCGCCCGCACGAAGACCGCCTGCTCGCGCAACGCGTTGGCCATTTCCGTCAGCGTCTTGATGAGGTGCTCCTTACGCTTGACGTACAGCGCCCGCCGCACCGGAATGTACTCGTCCAGCACAGCCTCAGGCCCGTCGTACTTGGTAATCCGACCCTCCGAGTTGGAGGCGTGCATGTTGCTCAGCTTGATCGAGTCGGTCAGCCCCAACACCCGCACCACGTCGCTCACCTCGCTCGCTACCCCTGGCCGAAACTCCACCAGCACCTGAATGTCGTCCACTGTGTTGTGCTCCTTGTAATCCTTGACCGGCTCCTCCCCCCTCTTTCCCTCGCTCAGCGCCTCCAGCCTGTTCTTCAGGTCCTGCTGGCACATCGTGATCGGCAGCTCGGTGATTTCATAGACGTTGTCCCTGAGCTTCCGCACAAGACCCTGGGTCACCGCACTCCGCTTGTTGGTCTTGGGATTGGTCACAATGGTGACGCTGCCCTTGAACCCTCGCCACGAGGGCACCCAGCCGCCGCCGTCCGACGGCTGCCCCTGCACCCGAGCCCTGACCGCCCGGATCACCTCACCCAGATCGTAGCACGGCACATCTGAACTGTATCCAGTGCCAATGCCGTGGCTGCCGTTCACCAGCAGCATCGGGATCACTGGGACATAGTACCGCGGCTCAACCCCAATTCCATCCTCTTGCAGAAACTCCAGCACAGCGTCGTCGTGCTCCGGAAAGACCAGTCGTGCAAGAGGGGAGAGGTGTGTGAAGATGTACCTCGGGCTCGCCGCATCCTTTCCGCCCATCACCCGGCTCCCGAACTGGCCCGCCGGAATCAGTAGATTGAGGTTGTTGCTACCGGTGTAGTTCTGTGCAAGATTGACGATTGCACCATTGAGACTAGATTCGCCGTGGTGGTAGAGCGAGTGCTCGGCGACGTAGCCTGCCAGCTGCGCCACCTTGAGCTCCTTGGTCAGCTTGCGCTTGAAGCAGCTGAAGATGATCTTTCGGATGCTAGTCTTGAAGCCGTCGAACACCGAGGGAATGCTGCGGTCGCAATCGTAGATCGAGAACCCCCGTAGTTCACCGTCGACAAACTGCTTCATCTCCATCTTGCCATAGTAGATGGGCGGCGCAGCGTCGGCCTCGGCCAACGAACCAGCCTCGATCCACGCCTTGCGCTCGTTGGTCCGCTTCGAGTTGAACGCCAGATCCAACGCAGCATCGGTCTGCTTGGGATCCAGGCTGCTGCGGACAAAGTCCACCACCTGTGGATCGGCCAGGTACTGCCTGAACTCGGGCCCTGTGCTGGTACCCAAACCCTTGTAGTACTTGATTTCCCAGTTGCCTTTGGCCACCGGGGTCTGCACCCACGTCTGGTAGTCACGCTCCGAGTAGAAAGTCAGCGTCTGCTTCTTCTTGCCGCTGCCCTGGGTGGCCTTGAGGATCGGGGTGTTCATGTAGCCGAGGAACCCTGGAATGGCCAACAGCGACGGCCACAAAAAGTCGATCGCATTGGCAATCAGTCCCTTGATGTGCGAACCATCCTTGTCCTGATCCGTCACGATCCGCACCTTGCCGTAGCGAAGTCGCTTCACGTCCTCCGGACCGTACACCTTGCCCGTCTCCAGCCCCATGATCTTCTTGAACTGAGTGAGTTCGGCATTGTCATTGATCTGCTTGGTGCTGGATGCCCGAGCGTTGAGCAGCTTGCCCCGCAGCGGGAAGACTCCAAAGAAGTCACGGTCCTTGGCAGTCATGCCGCCGATCACACCAGTTTTGGCCGAATCCCCTTCCACCAGCATCAGTGTGCAGAGGTGCGACTTTGGGCCACCTGCTTGCTCGGCATCGGTGAGCTTGGGCACCCCAGTGATCCGGCGGGTTTTCCGGCCGTCTGACTTGGACGCCGCCGCCTGGTCCTGGATCCCATGCAACGCCAGCGCCCGTTCGTACAAACCCAGCTTGCTGATCTTCTCGATCGCCTTGTTCGACACTGTTGCCCGCGATCCAAACTTGCTCACCGGCGATGTCAGCGTCTCTTTCGACTGGCTGTCAAAGGCAGGATCCTCAATGACCGAGTTTAGCAAGAGGAGCAGGTGTGGGCGGACCTGGTGGGGCTTGATCGTGACGTCCTTCCGCTTCGCACTCAGCCTCTCCGCCACCTTCTTGCAGATCTGGTCCATCACCTGCTTAACGTGCGATCCGCCGAGGCGAGTGTAGACGCCGTTGACGAAGCTGATACTCTCAAACTCTTGGTTTGGAGCCAGCGCCACCACATATTCCCAGCGGTCGTTACAGCGTTCGTAGAATCGAGGCTGATCGCTCTTGCTGGCGCCGAGGAGCAGGCTGGCGTAGTGCTCCAGCGACCGCACCCCCAGCTTCTTGCCATTGAGCGTGACTTGCACCGTCTTGTCGGTCACGGCAGCAATGTCGTAGACGCGCCGGGTCATAACCGCCACCGTGTCCGCGCTGAACCCAGTGCCACCACCCAGCCGTGCCAGGTCCGGCTTGACCGTGATTTGGGTGTACGGCTTTTTGGTGGCCTTGGTGATCGACGGCTTATCGATGGTGGTCAGATTCTTGCCGTAGTGTTGCTTGTATAGTTTTTGGCGCTTAGAATCCACCGTCTCGATTGTCGAGTCATCGGAGAAGAGGAACGCCAGCTTGGCACCAAACCCGTTCTTGCCACCGATGGTGTTGGGCTGTCCGTTCTTGTTTCCGTCTGCGTCTTCGTAGGTGGTGGATGTGCGAAGGTTAGCGAAGATGAGTTCGGGGATCCAAATCTGGTAGTCGGGATGGAGCGCTACGTCAATCCCCTCGCCATTGTTGCGGATCGTGAAGACCCCGTTAACTGGGTCGATGGTGACATCAATCTTGGTCACCTTATTGGCGCTCTTCTCGGCCCGGCACCGGGTAATATGGTCTCGGGCATTGACCAGGATCTCATCAAACAACTTGAGCAACGCCTGTGAGACAGTGACGGAGCGCTTGACAATCCGCACGGGGGTTTCTTTGGTCGCAGCCGCGCCAAAGGCTGCCGGGTCATCGGCGACGTACAGCTCCATCTCGGTAGGTTGCGTGGCACCGACGTAGGTATCGGGCCTCATCAGCACATGCTCCTTGTCGGTTGCCTTCTTGTACTTGCGCAAATCATTCTTTGCACCGCTTGGCGCCGGGCCGGGTCCTGCCTTCGCCATCCGATACCCTTCATTTTCGGCTTCCAACTAATTCAATTTCGGCACCAAGGCTAAGATGGGAAATGTTCGTCGGATCTTTATGGGAATCGCCATTCTGTTTGCAGTCCTCTTTGCAATCTGTGTGTGGGCAGGTGCTTGTGGCTACCGGGTCCACGCAGACGTGACTCGGCATGGAAAAAAGGTGGTCGGAGTTGAGAGTCGTGCGGGGTACCAAGGCCAGCCCCACCGCCACCATCACAACTAGACACAACACCCCGTTTCCCAAATCACAAACAATTCGGACACCCAATTAGCAAACTCCGTAGAGCATGCCCGCCAACGACGATAACGACAGTGGAGAACGGCAAAAACCAGAAAAGTTTCAGCCCGGCTCGCAAATCAACAACCGCTTCCACATCGAGGCTCTGATCGGCAACGGCGGGTTTTCGGATGTGTACCGTGCCATCGACACCATCACGATGGAACCCATTGCTCTCAAGGTGGTCCACGAAAAACTCAAGCGCACCACGGTCAGGGAACGGAGAGTGCTCAAGATTCTCCAACGCCACGAACACCCCAACATCATTCGGCTGTTGCTCGACACAAGCTGTCTGGACGCACGAGGCGACACGGCCTACATCCTCTGTTATCCGCTGATGAGGCATTCGCTGATGGATGAGATCCTGGCGGCCCGGAAGGCAAGAGGGGGAAGGGGTGGGCTGCGAACCGAGGCGATCGAACCCGCACTCCAATCCATCGTGGCGGGGATGGCGTTCTTAGAAGA